>Ga0190367_1001294_pt1 | contig 14733 bp, 15 predicted proteins | sample 4872181011_MG_FD_171838 | JGI IMG/M metagenome (GOLD analysis project Ga0190367, IMG submission 171838) | Hydrothermal vent microbial mat bacterial communities from Southern Trench, Guaymas Basin, Mexico - 4872-18-10-11_MG | ecosystem: Environmental > Aquatic > Marine > Hydrothermal vents >...
GTTGGAGATGAGATGCCAAGGGAGATAAAGATCGTTGCAATAGAGGTTGAGGATATTGACTTTGGATGCAAATGCTCTGAAGAGGTAGAAAAGGCTATACCAAGGGCTGTCAAAATCGTTATGAATCTGATAAGGTCTTAAGGTGGTATGCCCATTAAAAAATTTGAAATAAGGAATGTAGGACCAATCAAATTTGCTAAGATGGAAGAAATACCTCCAATAGTGATAATAGCTGGACCAAACGAGGTAGGGAAATCTACACTTTTGGAAGCTTTAAAGAGGAGACGAGGTTTAGTTGAATTCACTGGTAAGATTATGTATGTATCTCCATATAGAGTGTCTACTCCCTTCCAATTACACAAGACATTGCTAATAGTAGCTCCAGAAAGTAGATACAGAGATACACTTACACAGGATAGTTTTTCATTACAAATTCCATCGGGAATACCAGGTGTCCCTTATTACATCAATTACATTCGTGATACTCCAAGAACTAAAAATACACCAGACTTTGCTCCATATGTTGAGGTAAAGTTCAAGCTAGTTCAGTTTAAACATGAATTTGAACGCACTCTAGCTGAGGTCTTCAGAAAATTTAACGGTGAAGTTCCAAAGGGCACAATGCCAGAAGACATCTACAAACCATTTAGAGAACTTATTCGTTTTCTATTACCAGGACTTGAGTTTGATGATATAGTTCTGGAGAATAATATCTATAAAATAAATTTCAAGAACAAGACTGGAACCACAGTAGATTTTGATCAACTAAGTTCAGGTGAAAAGGATATAATAGCTATGTTGTTTCCATTTGTGGAAAAAGAAATAGAGAATGAACTTGCTAGAGCTAAAGGTGAGGAAATACCGTATGAAGATCTTGTTGTTCTTATAGATGCTCCTGAAGCTTATCTACACGCCGATCTTCAAAGAAAATTATTGGATTATATTAGAAAATCAGTTAAAGAAGCTGAAAGACGTGGTGAAAAGTTGCAATTTTTTATAGCAACACATTCAACTACAATTATTAATGATGCTACAACAGAGGAACTTTATATAATGGTGTTTCCAGACCAACTACCCGATGGAAATCAGATTGTCAAAGTTACAACGGATGAAGAAAAGTTAAATTTAATTCGGGATCTTTTGGGAGACATAGGTTATCTAGCATCGGGTAAGCCAATACTCCTGTTAGAGGGAAAGAGTGATGTTGAAATACTAAAATTGTTGAAACCAGAAATTGAAGAAAAATTTACACTCTTACCGTTTGGTAGTAAGGGTAAGATTTTAAGTTTAGTCGAAACTTTTGAAAGGATATTATCTGAACTCTCATCAAGAGGATTCAAAATATTCGCAATTGTTGATAGAGATCGTGAACTAATTAAATCAAGCAAATTCTGCTTTGTTTGGTCTAGAACATGCATAGAAAACTTCTTATTGGACTTCGAAGCTATTTATGAGGCTTTAAGAGTTATTAAGGGAGATGTAGAATTACAAAATAGAGGAATTATGTCTCAAGATGATATTAAAGCTTTGATTGAAGAGATAATTAGAGATCCTAAGTTTATAGATGAAGAAATTAAAGAAAAAATAAAAAATCAATTGAAGATTTACATTGGAGAAAAATGGGAAAACATAGATGAGTTACAAGAGGTTGCTTTTGAAATCTTAGAGGAAAAAATAGATCGTATTAAAAAACAGTATGAAAAGCTAAGGTGTAAGATTGAGCAAATTATACACGATAAAGAAAGAGCATTTAAAGAGTTAAATGGAAAGGTTATACTTGGTAAAATAGCAAGTAGATTTAATGTAAGGAGGGATGTTCTAGCTAGAAACATAGCTGACAAATTGAGAGTTCTTAATAAAGTTCCTCGTGAGATTACAGACCTGATAGAAGAAATTGAAAGAATTGGATAGCATTACTTTCAACCGTTTTGAGAAGGAGATTACCAAAATATTCTTTATACCCAAGGTTCGAAGAGAAGTTATCATAACTTGAGCATTTCACATCCATTTTAGGCTAAGTTGCAACAGACAAATATTTAAATCTGGAGTCAACATTGTCACTATGACACACAATCACATAAAGATTTTGATTTTCGGAGTTGGGAGGATGGGTGAATTTTTCAAGGAATTCTTCAAGGTTAGGGGATACTATGTTGCAGGATATGACGTTTTGAAAGAAAAGAGTGAAGTTGAGCTTAAAGATATATCAAACTTCAATGTTATATTTGTCTGTGTCCCAATGAATGAGATTGAGAATGCTTTAAAAGATATAAAGAGGTTTGCAAATAAAAATGCTTTATTAGTTGACATATCATCTTTGAAATCGTATCTGAAATACTTCGATGAGAGTGGGTTTGACTACATGAGCATACATCCTATGTTTGGTTCGGATGTTGAGATTGGTTTGTCAAACATTATTGTTGTTCATAGATCAGGAAGGGTGGAGGAAGAAATAATTTTGGATGAATTTAGGAGGGCTGGTGCAAATCTGAGTTATCTACCAAGAGATAGACATGATGAGATCATGGCCAAGATTCAGGGTTTGAGTCACTTTGTTCTTCTGTCTCTGGCAGACTATCTACTTGAAGATGTAGATGAACTGGTAGAATACTCATCTCCAATATTTTACATCCTATACAAGCTTGCATCTCGAATAGTTTCACAGGATTGGGAAATGTATTTAGAGATTCAGAAGAATGCTGAGGTTGAGAGAGAAAAGTTTTTGAAATACCTTATAAAGTTTCATGAGGATTTGAAGGATGATAGTTTGTTTGAAACAATCTTTGAGAGGTTGAGAGATAAATACGGTGATTGTGAGAGTTCCATCATACTCGACTCATACAAGGCTACGATGAACCTTAATGAGATTGACAAGTTGAGGAATTGTATAAAGGTGATAGATTCTCTGATACTCAGATTGATAGAAAAGAGGGTTCAGTGTGGTAGAAAGATTGCTGAGATAAAGAGGGAGATGAACGAACCAATAGAAATATCGGATGTTGAGGAGATGAAGTTAAGGTATCTAACTTCAAAGACTGGTTTGAATCCAATATTGATTCATAAGATATTTGACAGTTTGATAAATCTTACAAAGGAGGAGGAATATAAGATTTTGGGTATAGAGAAGAGGCTTGCAGTTCTTGGACCGATGGGTAGCTTCAGTGAGGAGATGGCTTTGAAACTTGTAGGTTCCAGGTTACCTCTGATATACTGCTCGACAACAGATGAGATAATAAGGGCTGTTGAAAGTGGAAGGGTAGATTACGGATTGGTTCCAATTGAGAACTCAATAAATGGAACAGTTTTACCTGTTTTAGATTCTCTACTAAACTCAAACGTTGAGGTGTTTGGTGAGTGTGAACTTGAGATCGTTCACTGCTTAACTGCGAAGAGAGATATTCCTCTGAAGGATGTCAGAGTAGTTTACTCTCATCCTCAGGCAATTGCTCAATGTTCAAACTTCCTAAGGAACTATCTACCACATGCCGAAATCAGATATACAACCTCCACAAGCGACGCCATAAAACTTTTAGATGAAAACTCTGTTGCAATAACTTCTGAGTATGCTGCAAGGTTGTATAAGTTGTGTATCCTAAGGAGGGGTATTCAAGATGTTAAGAGGAATTTTACAAGGTTCTATCTTATAAGGAAAGGGGGTGAAAGAAAGGGAAGGATAACAGCCCTGTTCTTTGGTGTTGAGGATAGGGTTGGAGCCTTGAAGGATGTTTTGGAAGTCTTCTACAAGAAGAACATAAATATGAGAAAGCTTGAATCTAGACCAGCAAAGACAGGATTGGGAGATTACATATTTTTTGTTGAGGTTGAGAAGGATCTTGATGAGAGAGATTTGAGGGATTTAAGAGAAGTTACAACTTTTTATAAGATAATAGGCGTCTTTGATAGGATTGAAAGTTTAAATTTAACTAGTCATAAGACAACCTATAAAGAATCCTAAGATTGCACCTGTGTTTATGAAGGGTAAGCCGGCATGAGGACTTTTAAACCTCTCAGAAAAAATTATCAATACTATCAATCCAACCGTTCCACCCATCAACGTTGTCAGCGCGGGAACCTTTATGTTAAAAATTGTTTGAGATGTTAAGAAGGTCTGTGCTGAAACCGTTAATATGTTTGGAATTACAACATCTCCAACACCAAGTATAATTGGCTTCTCCTTTGACGGTATGATAAACAAGAGGGGTAACTTTAGTTTCATGATACTTTCAGCAAGATCTACCATGTGCTTTGTGCTGTAAACTGCTATAAAGTCGTAGATTGCAAGGATTGCAAGTAAGATCAAAACTGGAATTGGTTCAAGGCTTATACCAAACATCGCTGTAACACCACACGCAAGGAGAAAGGCCGATACGTTTATGGTTAAACTGTTTGGTTTCCTTAAAAGTATGCATAGAACGATAGTTGATGGTATTATAGATGTAATTCCAAAGAAGGGATAGAAGACATAAAAAGAAGATATGAAGAGTAGAGAATACATGACAAACCTCAAAAACTTCTCACTCTTCTTAGCAAGTATTATCACAAATATCGTAAATAAAATTATTAAAATAAAATATATTAAAGAGTTTTTTGGATCTGAAGGGTTTTCAAAGACCTTCACGTTTGCATATTCGTAGGCTGGTGAAAAAGTTAATGAAGTCAAACCAACCAAGATAAAAACAATTGGTAAAATCGATCTGATGTGATCACCTCCTATACTTCAGATATATCTTATCACATCTTAGCAGGGCTTCTTTAAGCATCTTTCCCGCTTCCTTATCCTTCCTTATCTTTATAGTTCCCTTCCTACTTACAGCAACTGTAAAGAGATATTCATTGTCTGCAAAGATCTCAACCGTCATCCCCTCCAAACCTTCAGCGTGTATCAAATAATGTTTGGTATCCTCCTCAACCTTAACCTCAACTTTAACCTCTTCGTAAAGTGGTTGAATCTCAAGTCTAACACCCAACTCTCTCTCGATGTTTTTAATTCTCCTACCTCTCCTTCCAAGCAACCTTGGAATGTCCTTCTCTGGAACCTTAACTATAGCCCTTGTATTGCTCAAAACTTCAACCTCAAACTTTGAAACGTATCTTCTAACTACATCTTCAATTAATCCCTTTATCTCCTCAAGGTTCTCCTCTTCAATTGGCATTACAACTACCTGCTCACCGTAAGTGTATATTTCAAATTCAACCCTCTTTGTCTCAAAATCGATTACCTCAATTACAGGTCTAGCAAGATCCTCCTCAGTCATTCCGTAAGGAACCTTGACTGTGAAGTTTAATTCGTAAACCTTTCTAACTCTACCCGCATCGATGAATATTACAGTATCTACAACCTGTGGAATCATACCAAGTTCAACCCTTCCAATCAACCTTTGAATAGCATCTATTGCTCTTGTTGCATGCGTAACACCTATCATTCCAACACCAGCCAATCTCATGTCTGCAAAGACTTGGAAGTCTGAAGTCTTTCTCAGCTCATCATATATAGTATAGTCAGGTCTTACAAGGAGAAGTATGTCTGATGTTAATGTCATGTCACCTTCAAGGGGTGCATACTGTGTTATCTCATCCCTAACCATAAGATCCCTTGGACTCTCCATAGTCTTAACCATGTAACCCATCTCCATAAGATAATTAGCAACACTAGCTGCAAATGTTGATTTTCCAGCTCCAGGTGGTCCAGCTATCAAAATACCCCTCTGTTTCTCAACAAACCTCCTCTTTAACTCCTCACAAATACCATACTCATCGAGTGAAACTTTTGCAATTGGTCTAACAGCAGTTATCTCCATCTTATCTGAAAAGGGTCTTTCAGCAATTGCAACTCTAACGTCTCTGAGTTGAACTACCGTGCAACCCCTCCTCTCAATTTCAATATTACTCTCCTCATCAATCCTTGCAACCTCAAGAATTTCATGTGCAATCTCTTGAAGTTCCTCAAGTGTCACCGGGTCATCTCTAATTTTAACAAGTTTTAACTGACCAATCTTACCCCTTTTTGCAAGTGGAGGATTCCCCTCTCTAAGATGAACACTTGCAGTGTCTGGTGTAAAGAAGCTCATAATTTTTGTTTCTACAGGCTTTAAAACCTTCTGCTCAAGGTATATAGCCTCAATTCCCTTTGCAACAGCAACCTGATACTGAACCCTATCACATGTTATTAAAACGGCTCTCTCATCTTCAGCTATCTTACGTATCATATTATCTATCTCACCACTCTTGGCAAGTCTTATCTGATCTGCCGATGGTCTCTCACCAAGAAATATTACATCAAAACCCTTCCTATCTGCAACATCCCTAATTCTACTTATCTCCTCTAAACCTTTAAATCCAGTCATCTTACCCTTGTTAGCTTGTGCTTCAAGTTCAGCTATTGCAGGCTCTGGAATTATTATTGTACCAACTATCTCACCATCTTCCAACATCTTTGAGACTCTTCCATCAATCAGAGCACTCGTATCTATAACATACTTCACGAAAACACTTACTGAGAGAATACTTAACCCTTATTATGACACATGCTAACACATTAAGCACCCTCCCCATTATTTCCTATGGAGATGTGGAGATGTGTAGTAGGTGTGCTAAGCTAAGATAGATATTAATTATTTATATCTAAATTTCCTATAATAAAGTTTCATTATTGTTGACATTTTTATAATAATATAAATGTATAGAATGATTACAATATAAAAAGACAATATAAAAGATAGTAGAAAAATATTATATAAAATTTAACAAAGTTAAAAGTTATATAAGGTTAAAACTAATTAAATAAATATAATAAATATTTTATTTAACCCATTATAAAATAAATATTATTAAACAATAATAAATTAATAAATCAAATTAATTATTTAATTTAATTTATCTGATTATAATATTTAATTATTTTTCTATAGCTAACTTTTCAAGTAAACTTGACAAGTTCCAAATTAAAGTTCTCACATGCATGGGTAGATTTGGGTCTGACGATAAATCTTCAAGTGTCGATATTGCTGTGGCTGCTTTAATTGCTATATTTTCTTTATCATTCAGCAAATTCTTTTTTATCTCACTGGCAACCCTTCTGACATTTCTTGGAACTGAATCATCTTGAATTATTCTATCTAATGTATCCAATACAGCTTCCAAGACATCCTCCATTCCATCACCCCCAGGGAAAAAGATTTTTGTCGACCCATTTATCATACATTACTATGGATAAAAGCATTTCGGATGCTGTTGAGATGTTATATAAAGGTGCAAAGATGTTGTCACAACACTGTTTAGATTGTAAAATGCCTTTGTTTAAGCATGAAGATAAGATTATATGTCCTTCTTGTAAGAAAGAATTTAAAATGGATGAAAATGGTAACGTTAAACCTCTAACTAAAAAAATTAAAAATAATGAAAAAATTAATAAAAAAGAAGAAAATATTTTTTATAAAACAAATGAATTAAATAATATTTTAAAAAATAAATTATATTTTCTAATTAAAGAAATGGAAAATTGTAACGATATAAATAAATTAGAATATTATATATGTTTATCTCTTAAATTAATAGACTTAATTGAACGTTTGAGTAAGTTGTGACTTTCACATCTCCATAGGAAATAATGGGGAGGGTGCTTAATGTGTTAGCATGTGTCATAATAAGGGTTAAATTTTAGCCGTTACAATTTTTGCAATGAAAGTATCTATATTGGGTGGAACTGGTAGGTTTGGTAAGGGTTTGGCTTTGAGGTTGGCTTTGGCAGGTTACGATGTCATTGTTGGTTCCAGAGATCTAAAGAAAGCTAAGTTAAAAGCTGAAGAGTATAGTAAAATCTGTAACTGCACGATCAATGGATTGACAAATGTCGATGCTGCGAAGTTGTGCGATGTGGCAGTAGTCACTATACCTTGGAATGATGTTTTGGAATTTGTAAATGTTCATAAAAAAATATTAAACGATAAAATAGTTGTATCTCCAGTAGTTCCTATGGTTGAAAGAGATGGATTTTTCGTTTACAATCCACCAAACAGTTCAATGGCTGAAGAGATAGCAAAAATATTGAATAGTGATAAAGTAGTTTCCGCATTTCAAAACATTCCTGCAAAGAGGTTTTCCAACCTGAATGAAACACCAGAATTTGACGTCATTGTCTGTGGCGACGATGATAGTTCTAAGGATGTTGTCATGGGTATTGTAAAAGATATAAAGAAATTGAGAGCTTTGGATGGTGGTCCTCTCTCCAATTCAAGAGTTGTAGAAAGTATAACTCCTCTCTTAATAAACATTTCGATTTTAAATAAAATAAAAGAGTTGGGAATTAAGGTGATCTGATCGAAACATGTAAAAGTCCCAAAAATCAATCCCTTTTACATGACTCCAATGGATGCACTGGAAATTGCTAGGAACGTTTGTGAGTGTGTTAGGAAGAGTGTATGTAAGATTGTTGGAACTGAGGATGCCAATGAAGTTGTTGGATTTGGATGTGATGGAACTCCCACAAAGAAGATAGATATTATCGCTGAAAGTGTGGCTTTGGATATACTACGTGAATACGATGTCACAGTTTTGACTGAGGAGTCTGGAATTGTGGGTGATGGTGATGTTTTTGTATCTCTTGATCCAATAGATGGAACATTTAACGCTGTGAAGGGGATACCAATATACTCAACCTCCATCTGCTTCTCCAGAAGTATTAATTTTGAAGATACTTTCCTTGGTTACGTCATGAATCTTGCAACCTGCGATGAGTATTATTCCTTAAACGGTAAGTCTTACAAGAACGATCGCAAAATAAGGGTATCGAATAGGAAGGATCTAAGAAACTCAAACATACTCTTTTACTATCCTACTAGATCTTATCCATTTAAGAGAGTAAGGATACTTGGTAGTGCATCTCTCGAAATATGTTACGTTGCTGAAGGTGTGTTTGATGCATTTGTAGATGTAAGATTGAAGGATGGTAGAGGTTACTTGAGATCTTTTGATGTTTGTGCAGGTTTATTCATATGTAAGAATGCTGGAGCAAGGATGAGTGATCATAGGGGTAGAGAACTTAGAAACAAGAGTTTGTCTTTGGATGAAAGATTTACTCTTGTAGTTTCAAATCCACACATACACGATGAGATACTGAGAGTGATCTCATGAAAGGTGTCATCTTTCACAAACCAAATTCCAAGGACTTGGCATTGGAAGTTGAGAGTTTTCTTAGATCAAATGGATTTGATGTAGAGATATCTGAGAGAAATTTGGAGAGTTACGACTTCATTGTTGTTGTTGGTGGAGATGGAACTGTGTTAAGAGTCCTTCAAAGTTTGCATGTGTGTCCCCCAATCTTTGCAATAAACACTGGAAGAATTGGACTGTTAACACACTGTGAACCAGAGAACTACAAGGAAAAACTGTTAAAATCTCTGAGAAGTTTTGATGTTGAGGAGTTCATGAGGTTGAAGTGTGAGTTGGATGGAGAAATTCTTGCTTTAAATGAAATTGCAATAATCTGTTCGATTCCAGCAAAACTCGTTGAGATGAAGGTGTATGTTGACGATGTTCTGATAGATGTTTTGAGATGTGATGGTATGTTGATCTCAACACCAATAGGTTCAACAGCCTACGCACTCTCAATTGGAGGACCAATAGTCGATCCACATCTTAATTCTATCTTGATTGTCCCAGTCGCACCTTTCAAGTTGGGTTGGAAGCCTTGGATTGTGAGTGAAAGTAGAACTGTGAGGATTGAGTTTGATAGGTCTGTTTTTGTTGTTGCAGATGGTCAAAACCCATTAAAGCTAAATCCTGGAGAGTTAACTGTTAGAAGATCCGAATATCCAGCCAGATTCTTCAAACTTGAAAACAGAATTGAAAAGATAGTAAATAGGTTGAAGGAGATCTAAACTATCTCATCTATCTTAGCCTTTATCTCCTCAAGCTCATTCTCATCAACCTCATCCTTTCTCAATGCTAAAACTAGTGAAATTGGAAAATCTGGGACGTTGTATGTTCTAACGTATTTTGCAATCATCGTAGCCTTTCTCCTAGTCTTCGATCTAACAATCCTAGTCTCAGATTTCTTCTTAAAGTTTGAAAGTGTTATCAACGTTCCGTTTAAGTCAAGCTTTAGTATCCTTGAACAAATCTTTGTTATCTTCTGAAGTGCTGTATCCACATCTCCCTTTTCAAATTTAACAATCTCTATAATGTGATAATCCTCTTCTGGATACTCCTCCTTAAACTGAGCAAAGCTAAGCCACTCCTCTCTCATAAAAAATCTAAGTTCTCAAGTTATAAAAGACTTCGTTCCACCCTTTAACAATCAAAGCCATTGGAGCTACAATTACATCTTCACCATTCATCAACTTCAAAATCTCACGTGCTTGCAGTGAACATGTCAAAGTGTATGAGATTGTGTCGTATTCAAGTTTTGGAATATTTGAATCAAAGAATTTTATAGAATCTGGAAAAAAGAAAGTTACGAAGTTTGGCATGAATGGGATTCCAAGATCGTAAGATACTTTTGCAAAAAATTCCAAGTATTTATGAGCAACTACAGCATCACACCCCGCAACCTGCCTCTTTGCCTCTCTGTAATCTTTGGTTAGTGGATAGGAGTAGAACTTTGCATCTGGAACATCATATCCACATCCGTTGAGTGTGACATCGATTCTTGCATCGTTTGTTGTATAGAAGTCTCCAATGTATTTAACTTCCAAATTCATCCTATTCAATATTTCTGCAAGCAATCTACATCCTACAACTGCAATCATGATATGACAGCAAGAACATCTCCAACGTCAACTCTCTCACCTTCCCTTACAGTTATCTGTTTAACAATACCATCTTTTGGACTCTTTATTTCATTCTCCATCTTCATAGCTTCAAGTATCATCATGGTGTCTCCCTTTCTAACCCTCTCACCTTCCCTCACAATTATCTTTGCAACTACACCTGGAAGCATAGCCTTAACTTGAAATCCCTCAACAACCTCTACTTTCTTCTCCCCCCTTTCAACCTTCTTTGGTAGGATAACTCCATGTTCCCTTATCGCTATATTAAACGACTCGTTGTTTAGTCTTACCTTGTAAAAAGTCCTGTTTATCCTCTTGATCCATACTTCAAACTCATCGTCACCGATTCTAACCTTAAATCTCCTCACCTTCAAAATGAGGGTTGTTTCGAATAAAAGTGTTGCGTAAAACTATATATATGGGTGGGAAATTTCTACGATGGTTCCAGTTGGAGTTGGTAGAAATCCTTACGGATGGAACAACACGGTAATTGCAATTTGTATTGTCGTCTATCTGATAAAAATTTTAACTGAGCTTCTAGGTTTAACAGCACCAGTTGGATATGGTAACATCGTAGATTACGTGTTGGCATTGAATCCTTTGATGATCTTAAAGATGCCTTGGCAGATTGTTACAAGCATATTCGTCCATGCGGACTTCTGGCACCTATTTATAAATATGTTTGTTCTCTTTCTATTTGGTAGTGAACTTGAGAGGAGGTTGGGGGAAAAGAGGTATTTGACAATCTTCTTTTTAAGTGGATTGGCTGGTAGTTTTGCCTATCTGGTTTACGCACTCTCAACATATCCATTCATACCAGCAATGGGTGCATCTGCAGCTATATTTGGTGTCATGGGGGCTTTGGCAATGATAGCACCAAACATCAGAGTCATCATATTTCCATTTCCATTTCCAGTGAGCATAAAGTTTGCAATTCTTCTGTTTGCATTCATAGATCTCATACTTCTCCCCTTCTCTTATAGAACTGGTGTGGCACATGTTGCGCATCTTGCTGGATTGCTCGTTGGATTGTATCTTGGTAAAAAGTATAGGGTGAGATTTTTCTATGTCTACTACTGATCCAGTTTCGGTTTGGATTGAGAGAGAGAGGTTTCATGGTGATGTGGTTGAATGCTTGACCGTTATACTTCGAACGAGGGGATGTTCTTGGAACAGGTGTTTGATGTGTGGTTACAGGAGGGATACGGATCCAAACGTAAGGACTGAAGACTTAAAGAGACAGTTTGAAAAGGCTTTGAAAAGGGCTAAGGTAATAAAGGTGTTTACATCTGGAAGCTTCTTCGAACTTGAAAAGGAATTTAGAGACTTTGTGTATGATAAAGTTTCTGAGATGGATTTCGAAAAGCTTATTGTTGAAAGCAGACCAGAGTTTGTTTACAAGCTTGAGGAGGATTTGGATAAGATAGATTTTGAGCTTGAAGTTGGGATTGGGTTGGAAACGAGTGACGATTTTGTGAGAGAACACTGCATAAACAAAGGATTTACATTTGAAGATTTTAAGAGGTCTGCAAAGTTTGTTAGATCTAAGGGTTTTAGGGTTAAGGTGTATCTACTTTTAAAGCCACCTTTCCTATCTGAAGGAGAGGCAATTCGTGATGCTCTCAAGTCTGTAAGTGATGTTAGGGGATTGGCTGATGTAGTTTCTCTAAATCCTACAAACGTTCAATCTGGAACTTACGTAGAGCTTCTTTGGAGAAGAAGATTATACAGACCACCATGGTTGTGGAGTATCGTTGAGGTTTTGAAGAGATCTGGAGTTGAGATAATCTCAGATCCAGTTGGAGCTGGTAGTTTGAGGGGTCCCCACAACTGTGGAAGGTGTGATAAGAAGGTTTCAAAGGCTATAAGGGAATTTTCACTTTATCAGGATCCATCTATTTTTGATTTGGAATGCAAGTGCTTTAAAATCTGGGAGAAGATTGTGGAACTTGAGGATTACTCCAGGGTTCCTTTGATTTTTTAAATCTTTATAATAGTGTTAAAAACTTTTACATTTAGGTGGGTGTGCAATGAATTTAGATCTAAATTCTTTAGGATGTGTTTTATTCGTTCGCTGGTGTCACATCTTTCTCCAAAATATTTACATATTGATTCAAGGCATTAGTAAGGTATAAAATAGATCAACCGATTTCAAATTCGTCCATAGATTTGTTATAATATTTTAGTGCAAGTAATAGTTGGCTGTATTTTTCTATTTCATTCTTCTAACTAATTTTTCATTAAAATTAAATAAAAATAATTTGTTAAATTATTCACCATGTATTTCGTATAATGTATTGATTTTGCTCTGTTGAAGAAGTTTATGATAAGGGATGAGAATGGAGTAGAGTGGTAACGAGGAGTAACGAGGAAATGATATGAGATATGTCAGAGAGTACTGTCGGAGGTACAGCAATAAAATGGGACCAAAGACGTACGAGTTCTGGCAGTTGATAGCGATGTTTTAGTAAGGTATAGTATACAATCTAATAAAGGGATTTGGAAGAAAAGTTTAGGATTAGTGAAGTTTTAAGGAAAGCTTTGAATCTGAAAAGAGTCCCTCACTACTCAACGATAAAGCTGTGAAGAGGTTGAGAGAGGAAGATTTGAAGAGGCTGTTAGAGAAGAGTTCCAGACTGTTGGACGTGAAGTTAGAAATCTCAATAGACTATACCAGTTTGAGAGGAGACGATGAAAGATAAAGGATTCCCGTCCCACCTCATCCCGGTAGCCTACAACATATGGAGATTCTTTATTCCTCTTCATACACTCATCTTGCTACTCCTACCCAATTCGATTATTTTTAATAGAACAAATAGTTACAGTTATATGTGCAAAGTATTTGATAAGTTCTATTTTGCTTGGGAAATTCAATGAGGAGATAAAACTCTTGGATTACCTATCTTAATGAGAGAGCCCCTGTTTTACGGTTTGAGCTGGATTTTGAGTCGCAAGCTTAAAGACTTTGAAGATCTAATCAAAATCCTCAGGGATTACGATATGATGTGTTTTCCTCGTGTGGATGATGTGAAAATGCAAGTTTACATTGACATTGTTAAGATGGAGGTTGAGGAGATGTATAATCGCTTTAAAGAGAAGAAATACGAAGATTACAAGAGGTTGGTTTGGAATGAAACTTACTATTCAGATCAAGCACTTACAAGAATAATCTTCTACGTAACTGGTGACCTGAAGACCGCTAAGGATTTAGCAGATGAAGAAAGTAAAACATATCAAAAAATCCCAAGCGAATTACTCAAGGAGTTGGATAATGCAATAGATGAGGAGATGAAAGCAAAGAGCGATTAAGAGAAAGAAAAAGCTTAAGAGAAAGTCAAAAAGTCATTCGTTAAGTTGTTTTACTATGCGATGTAGCCAGATTGTATTTTGAGGCTATGTTTTCCTTTTTGCAACATCTGTAGATTATATCATTCTGAAGATCAATATCATCTAAAAACATGAATTTGCTTGCAATAATCCCAATGATGCTTGGACATACTGTATTAAACTATGTGCTAAGATACATGCATGTTCGGCAATATTGGCTGTAATATTTTTTGAATCAGATATTAACACCTCTTGCCATTGTACTTCTAGGAATTTTGATAATACTCCTTCACTAACTTACCATTAACAAATGTTTTCAAAACCTTAATTTTCTTCAAATCCTTTTCATCAATTTTAAGTGGATCTCTGTCTAAAATTATAAAGTCTGCAAATTTTCCAACTTCAAGACTTCCAATGTTTCCTTCCTCCATCAATACGTATGCTGAATTAACTGTATAGCAATTTAAGGCATCTTGAACAGATATTACTTCATCTCTCATGAAATCGTATATTTCAAGCCCTTCGTATTTACCACGTGTTACAGCATAGTATACTGTTTCCCATGGATTTACTGGTTCAACTGGTGCATCTGTTCCAAATCCAACTTTTATTCCTCTCTCAAGCAAACTCCTTATCCTGT
>Ga0190367_1001295_pt1 | contig 14726 bp, 9 predicted proteins | sample 4872181011_MG_FD_171838 | JGI IMG/M metagenome (GOLD analysis project Ga0190367, IMG submission 171838) | Hydrothermal vent microbial mat bacterial communities from Southern Trench, Guaymas Basin, Mexico - 4872-18-10-11_MG | ecosystem: Environmental > Aquatic > Marine > Hydrothermal vents >...
TTTATATAAACTAACTCTAGCATAAAGGACGTGAAAAGAAAACAAATAATGATAGTTTTCGGGACACGCCCAGAAGCAATAAAACTGGCTCCAGTAATCTGGCACTCCCGGAACCACAACATAGACTTGTGCCTAGTGTGGAGCGGACAACACTACGACTACGAATTAGGCCGAGTCTTCTTCGAAGAACTAAAACTACCCGACCCAGACTACAATCTCAAAGTAGGAAGCGGAACTCACGGCCAGCAAACAGCACGCATAATCGAGCGACTAGAAAAAGTAGTCCTCGAAGAAAACCCGGCAGTAATAGTAGCACAAGGAGACACAAACACCGTACTCGGAACAGCACTAGTAGCGGCTAAATGCAAAATACCTTTCGCCCACGTAGAAGCAGGGCTAAGAAGCTACGACAGAACAATGCCAGAAGAAATAAACCGAATAGTAGCAGACGCAGTAGCAGAAATATGCTTCGCGCCAACTGAGCGAGCAGCACTAAACCTACTCTACGAAGGAATATTCCCATGGAAAATATTCATCACAGGAAACACCATAGTAGACGTAGTACTAAAGTATAGAGAAAAAGCTGTAAAAGAAGCAGAAAAACTACTCACAGAACTAGCCCTAAAAGAATACTGCTTAGCCACAGTACACAGAGCAGAAAACACCGACAACCCCACTAGACTAAAAAACATATTCAAAGCACTAAACACTATAGCAGACCAAATACCCGTAGTATTCCCAATACACCCCAGAACCCGAAACAAAGCAGAAAAATACAGCATACTAAAACTACTTGAAAAAGAAAACATTTACTTAACTAAGCCACTAGGATACTTCAAGTTCCTAGGACTATTAGCCAAAACAAAAATAGTACTAACAGACAGCGGAGGAGTACAAGAAGAAGCACTAACACTTAAAACACCATGCATAACACTAAGATACAACACAGAACGCCCCGAAACAGTCGAAGCAGGCGGAAACATTTTAGCCGGAACAGAAGTAAACGAAATAATACAGTGCTTCAAACACACAATAAAACACATCAAAGAAATAAAAGAAAAACTAGAAAAGAAACCAAACCCCCTTGGAGACGGAAAAGCAGGACAAAAAATAACACAAATCCTAGAAACATACATACAAAAAGAAAAGAAAATAACAAGCCCCGACTACAGACACACAGGACACCCAACATACCTCCTAGTAAAAGGAGGAAAATACACTGGACTAACAATAAATCAATTCCGACAAAAACATCCCAATACACACATAACGCTACTATACGATGAAAAAGGCATACCAAAACTACCATTAGAAGACATGACCATTAAAAAAGAATATAGCCTAAGAGTATGGGGAAACACTAATGACTCTGAAAATATCACATAGTTAGTTCCTAATACATAAAAATCTCCGAATTTTGTATTGACTACAACTAACTAATTAAGAAGTTAAACTAAATCAACATTATTATTAAATGTATTCTTAGATTAAGCTTAACTAATACTGAATTATTATTATTATTATCTCTACTAAATTAGCTATATTATTTATTATTTAATACAAATATACGTTAAACTAATTATCAATTAGCGAGTAATTAAAGGCTAATTTGAGCAATAGTTCGAGACCGAGTATCTTGAAAAATCGTGAACCTAAATTCTCTATAAACTACAAAAGTGTTTTTTCGACATATTACTATGGCAGAAATAAAGCTACTAGACTAAACTATTCAGCTCAAATAATAATAGCTTATTTTTATTTTCCTACCTAGATCAGTAGCAAAATTCATTAAACCGTTATTTTATTTAACGATAATCCTAGTTATAATCACGATAAAGGTGAAGACTATGGCTAAAAAAATATTCATGTTAGGACTCGACGGCCTTTCCCCTTATTATCTAGTCTATGTAGTAAATAAATTACAGCTTCATAATATACAACAAATTATCAATAAATCGTATTTTCGCACTCTTTTGAGTATACCACCAACAACCTTTATTGGATGGACCAGCCTAATTACTGGAGTTAATCCAGCAAAGCACGGTATATGGGGATTTACACATTTTTATATTAAAAGCGGCAAAATAAATACTAGTATATTTTCTAGTTATGACGTTAAATCACCAAGGCTGTTTGAAATAACAGCATTTCATGGTTTAAAATCAATAGTCGTTAATTACCCCTTAACTTATCCTATTGAAGGCATTTATATAAAAAACAACGTTATAGTTAGCGATACTTTAGCAAGTCCTCGTATAGATTGTTTTCCGAAGAAAATTAAAAAATTATGTTCTTCGTTTATAAAGAAAATTAACAAAAATATTACAAATGTATTGGAAAAGACGTATTACTTGATCCGTTTGTTTGAATATTTATGTAATAATTTTGACTGGAATCTCGCCTTATTAGTGCTTGATGTTCCAGACAAAATTTTTCATATCAAGCCATCATATTTATGGAAACTTAATAACAATAAATTCAATAGAATTATGAGGGACATAGATAATTTAGTAGGACATTTATCTCAAAATGCCGACATCACATTAATTGTATCAGACCATGGTTTAGCATGGTATAAGAAATGGGTTAATCCTTTGGCTTATTTATATAAGGCTGGTATCATACCATGTAATTATACCATATCTTATAATATACTTAGGAAAATAATCAAAATAATTTATGGCAACACATTCTTATCAAACATGCATTTGGTAATCAGTTATCTAATGCAATTACATAGTCGCCTACATAAACGAAGCCGCTTAAGGTTTGTTAGTGATATTAATTACTATTTGCTAGACGAAGTCGACGCTGAAAATACATGGATTATTCTTTTCAGAACATCGCATCTTCGCGATATTTGCTATAACTACTTGTCAAAAATAAGTCGTAATTTTCACTTCGAAGTGTATAAGCTTGAAGAAATATTTCGAGGCAAATATTATCCGTTATTTCCAGCATTATTTGTAGTACCAAAGTATGAAAAAGGCATTTACTTGTCACTCAGTTATGCTCAGCTTTTTACAGAAATAAATAGCTATTTCTATAAGCCTGCAGGAAGACATCACCCCTATGGAACATTCTTAGCTTACGGTAGGGAAATAGAAAAATCATTAAGAGTTGATAAAATAGTAAGCATATATGACATTCTTCCAACAATACTAGCTTTATTTAATTTACCAATACCACAGAATATCAACGGAAAAATAATTCCTTTGAACAGTAACTTAATAAAAGCTAGTACTTCTTCAAAAGCTGACTATAATATAATACTAAAAATCAAAAAGTTAAGAAGAAAATTATATTAAAATACTATTAAAATATAATTTAGTAAATTATTAAAGTGATATACGATTTAGAAAATGCATTTTTGAAACTGATATACCTTTTGTGCATTCAATAATTGAAAAGGTTTATTAAGTATTATACATATTCCTATTTTGCAAATATGGAAGAAAGCATAGCTATGCTGCAATTCATGATACTTGGATCCTATAGTCAATCACCGCTACTTGTATGCTGTTTCTTTAACTTATTTATGTTTATATTATGCTTTAGTATAGGTTTTATTTTTTTAAAAGTAGATGGCACTTCTTTTCAAAAAATAGTTCTATCTTTAGCCATAGGATACATTTTTATAACTGTAGCATTATATTTTATTTCCTTTATTTATATAGGACTTATCTCGTTAATGCTCATAGTATTCATAACATTATTAATGCTTTCATATGTATTATATAGGAAAAGATTTTTATATTATTTAAGACCATGTACAAAGTACAGATTTAGTGCCATTAAGGCCATGATACCTGAGTATATAATAGCACTCATAAGTATTCTTTATTTTAATTCAGTAGTAATAAATCACTTTTGGCCACCTATAGGAGACATAGCAACTCTTCACGGACCTCTCGTAACAATAATACTTTACAATAAAAAATTGTTAGTATCGCCTCTTTTTCCTCAATCAAAATTCTCGTACTCCATAGGCTTCCATACATTAGCAGCTTACGTCGCACTTCTTTTCAAGTTACTACCTGCTCATGCCATATACTTATTGGGAGAGTTTGCGTCATTACTGATTTCCTTAGAAATCTTCTGCTTAGCTTACTCTATAACAGATTCATTAATAGTAGCATTTATAATATACCTTTTATCATTTTTTAGAATTCCTGAAGCAACCTTAGTTGAGTGGATCTATGGTCATTTCTTTAATGGAACTTATCCAAATATACATGGTTTGCTATGTTTAATCACTTTCTTAAACTATACATTGTTATATTATAGCAAGCAAGAAAAAACTAATTACTCTGCTAATACTATTAGAAACCACTTAAATATATTAGTAATACAGTTATTGTTCATAATTTATTTGGCTATTACATATCCTATATTTTTGCCTCTTTTACTTCTTTATATTCTTATAGAAAAAATATATCGTCTACATAAGACCAGACCTATTTCTCCCCTTATTTTCATCATATCGTTTTTCATTCTATTAGCATTATGGTTAATTATTGCAACCTCTAATGATAAAATATTTAGATTCATAAAATACCATGCACATGAATATACTGTTACGAAGGATATATTTCACCGTATTTCCTTAATTAGCTATTTTGCTATTCTTTCATTTCCTTTATTTTTTATTTCATTTTACTCATTTAAAAATATTATAAAAAGAGACTCTATTTATTTATTTAATTTATTTTATATTGTTAGTATCCTTATTTTAATATTTCATGTACACATTAGCAGTTATTTAGCCTTACTACTACTGCCAGTACCTTCAAGACGCCTAACATGCCTAGTGACATTACTCGGATACATTTTTATTTTTTCAAATGTTTATAAAATTATTTTATTATACTTACGCAATCATAGCAAGAATATATCTATTATAATTAAGACTACGAGAGGAAATCTAAAATTAAAAATTAGTATTGCAATCATTATTTTACTAGCATTAAATGCTCCTTTGTTAGTAGTTTCACTACCCAAGGTAGTCCACGATATGTATGACATAGTATTTGAAAAGAAAGTCTACGGATGGTTCCCTACACGGTGGTCATGGTTTAAACATGACTATGAACTACTACTATGGATTAAAAATAATATACCCTCTGATGAAATTATACTTAATGATTACTCATGGTCAAGCCAATGGATACTCTCTACTTCTTACAAACGTGTCATATTCTACTATTATTGGTTCAAATCTGAAGATGAACGAAATAATTTATTGAAAATATATCAAGTATGGTTTGATCCTTTAAACGAAACACTGGTTTTAAAAACCATTTCTAGTAATAACATAAAATACATTGTTATAACATCCGAACCAGGCTACTGGTCATGGGGATGGTTTTTTGGTGGCAGAAGCCATTATAAACTTAAGCCATATACCCCTGAGGAATATATAGAAATTTTTAGCAATTATAGCTTTCTTAAATTAATTTACAGAAATGGAAACTCTGCAGTTTTTCGCGTTAATATAGGAAGAGGTGAGTAGACTATGAATGAAATCAATATCCTCTTTGTTGGAAAGTATTTATTCCAAAACGAACGAATAAGAGGTGGTCCGCCGAGAGTATTGAGTGAAATAGTAGATTCACTAAGCAAAGAAAAAAATGTAAATATATTTGTTTTTTCTCAATCAGAAAATAATATTTTTAGTAAAATTAAATATAGAAATATCAATATTTTAATATTACCTAAGTATAATTTAAATAAAGTCATAAACTTATACAGATCTTTGCGATCAAAAATCGATATCATATTTATATTTGGAGAATACGCTATTTCTTTACCTATACTTCTAGATAAAAGTAAACGAAAAATCTATTCCTTTCATGGAATAGCATTATACGAATATCTATTTAACAAATCACTTACCTTGGCTAATTCTATTAAATATATTTATTTACAAAAAATAATTGCTGAACAAGCTGACTGCTTAGTATCCGTCAGCAGATTATCGTTAAATAATTTTATGAAAATTACTAAAGTAAAAAAGCCTAGCATAGTAATTCCAAATGGTGTTAAGCCATGCAGATTAGAAGAAAGTATAGATTTAACGTCTCCCTTTTTAACTCAGACAATATCCCGACTGAAATATCCCATAATATTATTTGTTGGTAGGTGTGACATCATAAAAGGCCTGCATATTCTGTTAAAAGCTATCACCGAGTTGAAGAATAAATACCACTTAGTTATAGTAGGACGATCTTCTCCATTCTTCACGAAAATAAGGCTTATATTCTCAAAATTTTTTGAGCAAAAGAGAATAATATATTTAGGACTTCTTAAACCACATGAATTAGATTTCCTATATAGATGTGCTAGAGTACTTGTTATTCCCTCACTTTTCGATACATTTCCTCTCGCTTCTTTGGAGGCTATGATAAGGGGAACCCCCGTCATAGTATCAAATATGGTCGGAACATCAGAAATAATTAGAAATTGGTATAATGGTCTTATATTTAATGTAAATGATGTAAGACAGCTTACAGAGTATTTAGAAATCATATTATCTGATGAAAAATTGGCTAGGAAAATTGGTCTAAATGGGAAAAAAATTGCATCAAAACTGACATGGGACTTTATAGCGAAGGAATACTTAAATTTAGCTAAGAGATTTTTGCATGAGGGATGACACTATGAAACGAGTAGTAATTCTTGGCGCTGGTATCACAGGTCTTTCTTTAGCATTTTTTCTTGAAAGAACTTTGAATAATGACATAGAAGTTATAATTATTGAAAAAGATTCTAGATTAGGAGGAATGTTAAAATCTGATAATCTTAACGGATATACATTTGACATGGGAGGGCATGTTCTGCACTCTTTAAATAAAATACCTACTATTTTTGTAGAAAACGTTATAAATAGAATTGATGCTATAAAGCACACTAGACAAGCATACATATACATTGATAATTTTTTTGTGCCCTACCCATTTCAATACTTTTTCTATATGCATCCAAATAAAAAGCTAGTGAAAGAATGTATAAATGGTCTAAAAAAGATATTATATAATAGTGACTATTTCAATAATAATATTGATAATTTAGAGAGCTATATTGAAAAGAAATTAGGTTATGGTATATCTAAATATTTTATGAAACCCTATAACTTAAAACTCTGGAAGTACAATCTTAAAAATCTTGACTTAAATGAAATGAAACAGTTTATTCCAGATTTACCTAAGGAAATTATAGAAAAAATTATAGAAACATACGAAAAAAATACTTCAAATATCTTTTCTGATAAAATTGGATATAACCCCTCTTTTATTTATCCAAAGAAAGGAGGAATAGAAAGTCTCATTCAAGTAATTTCGAATTTTATTTCAAAAAGTAGTATAATTCTTAAATCAACACCAACGGCTTTAAATTTAAAAGAAAAAATCTTAGTTATCAACGACAGTGAAAAGATATCATATGATATACTTATATCTACTATTCCCTTAATTGAATTTTTACATATTTGTGACAAAATGTCTAAACTACCATATTCTCTAAGAGAAATAAGTAAAAAAATTATCAGCGTTAAACTTCTTGTCTTAGGTCTTGGACTCAATAGTATTTCACATGAAAAATATTTTAAGACTCATTGGACTTATTTCCCTGAAACAAATATCTCTTTTCACCGAGTCATTAATTTAACTGCCCTATCGCCTTTTACATCACCTAAAGGAAAATATTGCTGTCTTGTTGAAGTAAGCCTTGGAAATAGTCTCGTAAAATACAACGTTTCAATAAATAAGATAATCTCCGATTTAATTAAAATAAAATTAATAGATAACAAAAAAGACATTGATCTCATTAAGAAAATTTATATCAACTACGCATATCCGATACCTGTTAAAGGCATAAGAAAACTGAGGAAAGTACTCAAAGACTTCTTTAAACAATATAGCATATTCCTATGTGGCAGACTTGGTGAATGGAAATATAATTCTATTGCAGATTCAATTAGAGACGCTTATTATCTGGTTAGTAAACTTACTTCTTATATTGCTTCTTAATTAATGTAAATATAAGATTGATTATAACATATATTTTTATATTTTCTATATTGAATTTATTACTAAGTCTAGCCTGTTATATTTTTATAAATTTTTTCTAACCTTTCAACAATTTTTTTAATATCAAACTTTTTAACATATTCCTTTCCATTATCACCCATTTTCTTAATAAGTTCTGGATTATTAATAAGAAAACTTATTGCTCTCATAAGGCTTCTTTCATTACCTGGCTCTACTAAGACTCCTGTTTTGCCATTTATCACTAAATCTATTAATCCGCCAACACTAGAAGCTATTACTGGTTTACCACATGCATATACTTCTAATAGGGTTACCGGAAACGTTTCATAACGAGAAGGAAAAACACAGATATCTGCATCAACATATGCGGCGATCTTGGTTTGTCCATATAACGGACCTGTGAATAACACATACTTATCTATATTTAAGTAGCTCACAAGCATCTTAGTGTACTTTAAGTAACCGTCATCCGGTCCAGCAATTACTAAAAGTATATCTTTGTCTTTTAAATGTTTTTCCCTAATAAGATAAGCAAAAGCTTTTACTAAAATATCAACACCTTTAATTTTATGAATTCTACCCAAATAAAGTATAACCTTTGAGTCCAACGGTATTTTATATTTTCTTCTAAAATATCCTCTTTCTGGCATTTTTTTAAATAGATTTAAATCTATTGGATTAGGAACTATTTCTATTTTCTCGTCAGGTATTCCTAACTGTTTACACTGATTAAATTCAAATTTATTTAATACAAATATTTTTGATGCATTAAATAATAAATCAAAGCCCCAAAGCTTATCATAAATTATTTTTAATGTACCTCGCTGAAAATATGTTAATATGGATCCATGGGCTTGCACTATGTATGGTTTCTTGTATCTCTTGGCACAACGATATGCTGCAATATTATGTATAGTTCTAAAGTCGTGCATATGTATTATATCTGTTTTTTTAACAAAGCTTTCCATAGCTAATATCATGCTTAAAGGAGTAAATATCCTATAGTTCCATGCTAAGTAATTACTCAAATTAGGGAAGTAATATACTTTAACCCCATTTATCTCCGCATATGTTCTCTTTATACATTTTTTAGCATCATAGCTATTTGAAGATAAGACTATAACTTTATGTCCTCGCTTAACTAATTCTTGTGAAAACATATATGCTACTGCTACAGGCCCTCCATAAGCATAAGCAGGATAGAACACAGAACATACTTTTAATATCCTCATATTGGTCTAACAACTTGACATTTTACTTTATTTAGATCTTTAAATAAATATCTTTACATAATTTCCTTGGCTTAACATATTATTTACTTCAAATGTTACAACTGTAGCATAAACATATTGCTCGAAATAGGGTATTTGCCCTCCTGTTTTAACATATCTAATAAATTCTTTACATTCATTTTTATGACCTCTATCTGCATTTAATAAAGTAACTTTCTTATTTCTTAGTTTCCCTTTTATTTCCAAGTATTTAAAGTTATCTATTACATATACTGTTTCTTCGCAAAAAACTTCTATTCTCTCTCTTGAATATTTTCTTGTTCCGGCTGCTGTGTATGTTATAGTCGTTAAGCTACCATCTTTATGCTTCATTATTATTGAAACATTATCTGTGTAATGATATTTTTTTGAACCACTTATATTATTAGCATTCACCATTAATGGCAGAGAATTTGTTAAGTATATTGAAAGATCTACGAAATGACATAACTCACCTATTATTCTCCCTCCACCTTGTGTTGGATCAAAAATCCAGTGATCTAAAGGTGTATATCCAGCATTTATTCTCATAAGAATAAATGCTGGCTCACTACGATTAACTAAAAGTTTTTTTACTTCTTGTATTAATGGTGCATAGCGTCTATTGAAACCTACCATAAGTTTCCCAGGATTCTTTGTCCATGCTTTTTTAATTACTTCCAATTGTTCATAATTCACTGCCAGCGGTTTTTCAAGAAACACATATTTTCCTGCTTCTAATGCCTCCGCTGCAAGATATGCATGTGTATCATGTCTTGTCGCGATAAACACGGCATCTATTTCGGGATCATCTATCACTTTCTTATAGTCTGTAGTGGCATATTTGAATCCCCATTTCTGAGCTACTCGCGTAGCTGTAAGTGGTCTTGACGTACATACTGTCTTTAACTCCACGTCCTTAATCCTCTTGAGAATAGGTAAAAGAACACTCTGGGCATGTTGTCCCGCTCCTATTAAACCTATTATTACTTTCTCTTTCTTCTCTTCTTTCTCATTCTTTTTCTTTGCTATGGGTGTTACCTTTATTATCAATGGCTTAGGTTCTTTGAGCTCTACATTGTATTTGAAAAGTATTCCTATAGCTCCTTTAAGTTTTCGCTCATAGAGTTGTTTATAGACTTCTTCTGCCTTTTCGAAATCAAAAATATGTGTTATTAACGGCTCTAAATTTATATCGCCTCGCTTTACTAAATTTAGAAATACTTTCATGTTACGCTTAACAGTCCACCTGACGTATGCATAAGGATAATCAATTTTTCCCGATTCATATTGCAAATCATAAAGACCCGGTCCAGACGACCTAGGTACTACAAGTTCTAATTCTTTTTCGTAGAAAAGATTTCTTGGTAGGTCTAATTTTACCCACCCCGGAATTACTACTCTGCCTTTTTCTCTCGTTATTTTGGCGGCCAATTCTACTGGCTGCGAACTTTTTGTACTTGCAAAAACTATTACTGCATCAAAACCCTTAGGAGCAAAATTCCGAGCCTTTAGCTCAACGTCTTCTTTTCCCACTATTGCACCTGCTTCTGCGCCTAATTTCAAAGCGAGTTTTACTTTTTGAGGCACTATATCTAATCCAAAAACTCGACATCCTGCCACCCTTGCAATCTGCACCGCTAATAGACCAAGTAGACCAAGTCCTATTACAGCTATCGTCGAACCTATTTCTGGCTTAGCAAGACGTACACTGTGTAATGCGATCGAACCTACATTAGCGAAGGCTGCATATTTTGGTTTCACCCCCTCCGGTACTTTCACACAAAGAGTCTTAGGCACATATGTCAACTCTGCATGACAAGCATGCCCGTGTCCTGCACACGCTACTATGTCTCCTTTTTTGAATTCTCCTCGAGCATTTTCTCCAACTTCCTCAACTATACCTGCCGAACTATATCCTAATGGCGTTGGCTCTGATAACTTAGCCATAGCAAGTCTGTATGCATTCAATAAACCTTCATTTTTCGCAAAATCTAGGGCCTGCTTAACTAAGTCAGGTCTTTCTAGCGCTTTACCAATTAATGATTTTTTAGCAAGTGATATCATTAAAGTTTCTGTACCTAAACTTATTACCGAAAAAAGCGTTCTTACAACTACTCCATTCGGCCTCACTTTAGGCGCTGGTACCTCTATTAATTTTACTTCACCTTTTCTGTAATCAAGAAAAACTTGCTTGGGCATCTTTAAAACCTTGCGTATTTCTCTATAAGCTCCCAGTTCTCTTTAAACCACTGTACTGTTCTTCTCAGTCCTTCTTTAAATTCTACTTTGGGTTCATAACCTAATATCTTTCTCGCTTTCTCTATTGACGCTCTTCTTCTTATAGACCTATCCCAATCCCTTCTAGGCTTAAATACTACTCCCGCAGGATTTCCCGTAAGCTCATTAATCATTTTCGCTAACTCTATTATTTTAACTTCTTTTCCGCTAGCTATATTGAATGCCTCACCTATTGCCTCCTTAACTACTGTCGCTCTAAGTGTCGCGTCAACAGCATCTTCAACATATGTAAAGTCTCTCGTTTCCTCGCCAGTACCTGTTATTGGCAAAGGCTTTCTTTTCATTGCCCAATATATGAAATTGGGTATTACATTACGATACTTGCCTGGAACTTCTCCAGGACCATAAACATTGAAATATCTAACTACAGTAATTGACAAACCATAGTAGTCATACATCCAGTATGCATATAGTTCGCCGAGAAGTTTATGTATTTGATAAGGAGTATCATAGTGAAGTGTGGGAGGCATATCTTCTCTATAGGGTAAAGGAGCATCGTGACCATAAACGGAGCAACCCGACCCTGCAAATACTACTCTTTCTACTCCTGCTATATGAGAGTATTCAAAAACTTTAAGCGTTCCTAAGCCGTTTACAAGTAGATCCGTTTCGGGATGATCTATTGAATTTTGATTCGCAAAGTGAGCTGCTAAGTGATACACTATATCAGGTTTTTCAGAAAACGCTCTTCTTAAGACTTCGTCATTTAAAATACTTCCTGTATACAGTTTTATTTTTTCTGACTCAGGTAGTAACCATGCAGAACCTGAAGAAAGATTATCTATGATAATTATTTTTTCGATATTGTACTGGAGCAATTTTTTTACTAGGTTGCTTCCAATAAAACCAGCTCCTCCAGTAACGAGAATTCTTTTTCCTTCAAAATGTTTTTCGAAATTTATTTCCATATTCTCACACTCATAAGGCACATATTGGTAAAATATATTATTTTTGCGTATGCTACACCTGCAACTTAGAGATTAATTCAAATAAAACTCTCTCATAACTATCAACTGCTTTCTTTAATGAAAAATTCTCTTCAGCAAATTTGCGCCCTCTTAATCCCATAATTTTCGCTAGTTGTCTATTTTTATAAAGTTTTAAAATAGCTTCTGCAAGTTTTTTAGGAGATTCTGGTGGTACACATATACCACATTGTGCTTTTTTGACAATTTTTACGGCATCACTCGATTCAGGAACTGATAAAATCACAGGGCAACCAGCAGCCATTATCTCTATAAGTTTTGATGGCACAACTGGTTGCTTATATTCTTTTCTTAATGTTACTAAACTTACATCAGATGACTGAAGAATTTCTATATATTTTTCTTTAGGCTGAAACGGTAGAAATACTACATTTTTTAAGTTATACTCTTTACATTTTCTTATAAGTTCATTCTTTACAGGACCATCACCAACAAGTATAAATAAAATTTTTTCATGTTCTCTTAGTAATCTTGCAGCCTCTATTACTACATCTAGTCCCTGTGGATAGTGCATCACTCCTGCAAAAGATACTATAAATTTACCCTTATACTTACTGCGGAAAGGCGGAAGTTTGCTAGCCGGAGTTATCTTATTAAGATCTGCCCATAGATAAATTACTTCAACTTTTCGCGGATCCGCCCCGCACTCTATAGCAAGGCTTTTATTTCCTTCAGAATGTACTACTAGCTTATCGCTATGAGCATAGAAGAACTTTTCTATAACTTTTAAAACAAAAATAATAATTTTATTTCTTACTAGACCTATGTCAATTAACGCTTTAGGATGTATGTCATGTAGTATTGTCAACATAGGTTTCTTTTTTATATTTTTAAGCAGTATCCCAGGTAATGATGCAAGAAATTCTATATCTCCTGCACAAATTATAACATCATAACCTATTCTTTTTAATATTCCGATAATAAATAGTGATACAATAGATGAAAATAATTCGAGAAATCTATATCCCAAAACATCCCTAGGAGAAAGTAAACTTTTTACTCTTATTATCTCTAGTGGTCCTATCTTCTCTATAATGAAAAATCTTTTTGTCTTATACTTGGTTATGTCTATATGTTTTGGTACTCTATATTTTCTAGGAAATGTTGTAAGAACTGTTACCTTATGTCCTCTTCTAGCTAGCTCCTTAGCTAACTCGTATTCTGTTCTTATTGCTCCAACTTCAGGGAAAAAATGATTTACAAGAAATAATATACTCAATTTATTTTTCCTTCCGCTGATCATAGTTAAGTGCGTCTCATAGATCTTAAATATCTAATAATTCTTAATTCAAATCTTTTTAGGTATATTGATAGTATGGCTAAGAGCAGAGAATTAAAACCCGAAAGAGTGAGCATTATTGATATAAGTCCTTTTACATGGTATTTAATTCCTGTAAAAAAGTAATGATAAGCTACATAAGCTCCCAACACCAATCCTGGCACTAACATTAGTGCTCCTAACGAGAAAATGAAGAAAGTAGGATTATATCTTAACGCAAATTTAACTATTGTTATTAATATTCTATATCCGTCCTTTAGAGGATTTAGTTTGCTTTTTCCTCCTATTCGTGGCCTGTAAGTTATAGGGACTTCTGCTATATCGAACCCATATATGTAAGCCTGCACAATGAGTTCTGTAGCAAAGGGCATACCCTTTTCTCTTAATGGCACTGTTTGTATTATTTCCTTTTTTAGTACTCTATATCCTGATTGTGTATCCTGAGTGTTTATTCCGATCATTATTCTTGCTAACCAAGATAATATTTTGTTTCCTATTTTGTTAATAGTAGTCATAGCTTCTTTCCGCATTCCTTGGAATCTATTTCCTATGACCATGTCTACGTCTTCTTGGATTATGGGTTGTAGTAATTTTAGTAACTCGAGGGGATCGTAAGTTCCGTCTCCGTCTATCATTACTAAGATATCTGGGTTTAAGTGCTTGATAGCATATTTAAAGCCTGTTATATAGGCGTCTCCATAGCCTTTGTCTTTTTGTCTTATTACTATTGCTCCCTTGTTTTTCGCTATTTGTACTGTGTTATCTGTTGATCCTCCATCTACAACGAGAATATGATAATTATATTTTTTAAGGACTTCTTTTATTCTATCTATAACATATCCTATTGCTTCTTCTTCGTTTA
>Ga0190367_1001296_pt1 | contig 14722 bp, 20 predicted proteins | sample 4872181011_MG_FD_171838 | JGI IMG/M metagenome (GOLD analysis project Ga0190367, IMG submission 171838) | Hydrothermal vent microbial mat bacterial communities from Southern Trench, Guaymas Basin, Mexico - 4872-18-10-11_MG | ecosystem: Environmental > Aquatic > Marine > Hydrothermal vents >...
CTATAATTACATGTTCACCGGCTTTAGCCCATCTCAATGTCAGTCCAAATCCTTGATCCCCAGTTCCGCCAATTACCGCTATAACCCTTCTCTCTCCCATGAGCTTCACCGAGACAATTCTCGCTCAAACTTTTAAAAGAGTTTCACTTTCATTGCCACTAAGACTAATATCTACGTTTCGGGTCATTATGATGAAAATCTATGGAAATCTAATGCTGAAGTGGAGTTGGACAAGTCATGTATTTTCTAACCTTCAATGTTTAGTTGGAAATTCTTATAAGAGTTGGATTTTAATTGTCTTATGGTGCTATTTATGGATTTAAGCGTTAAAGCTAGAATTGGAAAGAAGCGTGTCCTTGTTATTCCTAAAAAGATCGCTGATAGACTTGGTATAGATGAGGGTACTACTGTTAAGATTACTGTTGTTGATGATAAAATGATCATTGAACCTGTTCGAGATGCTATTTGGCTTTCGCTTTATGGTGAGAAAGTTGCTGAAGTAACTATTGAGAAGCTGGAGGATATTAGTATTGAAGAGCAAGAGAAGGTTGTTAAAGGGAGAAAAACTTTTGGTTGATACTAGCTTTCTCCTGCCAGCTTTAGGTATTAGGGTTGAGAGAGAAGTTATGGAGGCAATTAAGTGCTTTCATCTTTTCACTATATGCTATCTTGAAGTAGGTGTTTTAGAAGCTATGTGGTGTGTTATGAAATTGGTTCCCCATAACAAGTTGGATATTGTTGAGAGAGGTATTGAAGCTATTAGAGATAGCTATGAACTGATAACTCCTCCCTCAAGAGCATTTATTGATGCATTTAAGCTCTACTTGAGCGGCCATAGGGATTACATCGATAACCTAATGTATGCCACTTCAAGAGTTTTGGGTATTCGCTTTCTAACGATCGATGAGAGATTTATTGACTTTCTTAGCTCTCATGGATTTCCCATCGACAACATTGTGTCTCCGCGAGAGCTAGCATAAATTAAGATCTTAATTATATATTGTTCATCCTCTACGTTTATATGCCTAGACTTCAATTCATAGTTGAGGTGCTAAGTGCTTGGAGATTAGGTTTAAGGCTATAGTTTCGAGTAAGAGCATTGTTAGGAATCCTCAGGGAGAGAAGATGATTAAAATTGAGCTTGTTGAGGAGAGGGAACTCCCCCCACCAGTATTCTATTCCTCTAAGGACTCTGAACTTGCACGCGAAGTTTTACCCATTGTTCAGCAGGTAATGAGAGTTCTCCCCGTGCAGCCTCCAAGTAGTATTCCCATTCCAAGATTAACTTTATGGTTGACTGAGGATGAGTGGGAAGCTCTTAATCCCAAGCCTGAAGTTGGGGAGAAGATTGTTGTAATCGTTTCTGGTTCAACTATTAAAGTTGCTAGGAAAGTTGAAGGTGAAGATTTTGGGGAGCAGCAATAATGTGATTTACACTATTGGTTATAGTGGTAGGAAGATTGATGGATTGATTTCGATTTTGAAGGAGCATGGTGTTACGATGGTTGTTGATGTTAGGAGATGGCCTACTTCCAAAATTGATGATTATAAAAGGGAGAAGTTAGAGGTTAAGCTTGCTGAGATGGGATTGAAGTACTATTGGATTGGGGATAAGCTTGGGGGATATAGGAGTGGTGGATATGAAGCATATATGAATTCTAGGGAGTTTAGAGAGGGAATTGAGAAGTTGGTTGAGCTGTCTAAGTCCAATATCATTTGCATCTTATGTTTAGAGAGGAAGCCTCAACATTGTCATAGGAGATTTATTGCTAGGGTATTGGAGGAGATGGGCTTTAAAGTTCATCATATAACTTGATTACTCATGTCCTATCTTGTATAAGTTAATCTTCTTCCTCTCTCCTTCTCGAATGGAAATGCTGGTAGAACCTTCCCCTCTTCAAGGACTTTCTTTAGATAATCTCTATATTCACTTGTGTGTTTAATATCGAAGTTAGTTACTTCGATCATTATTTCCCATAACTTCTGTTGTACTTCTCTAATCATTTCATAGGGCATTAAGCCTATTACAACTGGATTTTGAAGCCATCCATCAAATCCCCTTATGGTTCTTAGAATTTGGGAGCAGGCAGTTCTAGCTGCGATGACGAGGGTTAATCGATCTGCTTTTTCAAGTTCCTTCATGCTCATTTTAGTGTATTCGAGAAATTTCTTTTGATCTTCAATCCAAGCATTTAGCCTCTTAATCATTTCGGGATCAACTCTATACATAAGTTATTCACCTCACCTATTTTGCAAGCCTAAATAACAAATCCAGCCCAAATATTAAAGTCTTGCTGTTTCATGGTTTCGGATCATCAATTTTTGTAGCGTAAAGAAAATTTGGCTTAACTAGTAAAAACTTTCTTTGGGGACTAAAATGCACTATGATGTCCCATTCGTATCCACTCCTGAGCCTGTTGTTAGGAGAATGCTTAAATTAGCTAATGTTAAGCCAGGTGAAATTGTTTATGATCTGGGTGCTGGTGATGGTAGGATACTCTTCATAGCTGCTCAAGAATTTGGTGCTCGCGCTGTTGGAATAGAAATTAGACCTCACCTAGTATATGAAATTGAGAAGAAGATTAGGGAGAAGAGGCTTGAGGGTAGGGTTAGGGTTATTCATGGGAACTTCTTTGATGTTGACATTAGTGAGGCTGATGTGGTGACGCTATATTTACTGACTAGTGTGAATGAGAAGTTGAGGCCTAAACTTGAGCGGGAACTTAAGCCTGGAACTAGAATTGTATCTCATGACTTCGAAATTCCTGGGTGGACGCCTGTTAGAGTTGAAATAATACCTGATATTTGGACTACTCATAAGCTATACCTGTATATTAAGGGGAGGAGCTAGGTTTTGGTTCTGATGTTTGCTGTGGTTTTAATGACTGTCCTATGTATTCCTATTCTAAATTGAATCCAGAACTCTATGAACCATGACAGCTCCTTCTCTTCAATAGCTTTCTCCAGCAATTTAAAGTATGCTTGTTGCACTAATGCTATTCCAGTTAATGTGAAGTTTTCTGTTTTTGGTGCTAGTTGAATTCCCTCTCCTGCATAGATTATTGCTGATCCTAGGTATTTTCCATTTAAGTATACTTTGCCTTGTCCTGAAACTATCTCCACCCAGTTTTCCGACGGATTGTCCACGCTAATTACTATGTTCACTATTCCCCTCGCCTTTTCCTCCTCTACTCTATAGCTTACTTCTATCACCTTTACCTTTATCCCGTATATTGCCTTGTATACTTCTAGGTAATATGTTGCTGATGTGAATGCCGTATATAGTGAGGCCGCTATTATTGCGATTGAAATTGTAAAGAATATTGTGTTTTTAGTATTGGGCTTCATGGCTCTATTTTATGGGGAAGTGGCATGCTACATAATGTCCCTTTTCTACTTCTATGAGCGGTGGCTCCTTTTCCCCGCATACTGGTCTAGCATATGGGCATCTTGGATGGAATCTGCATCCCGATGGCAGGTTTATTGGATCGGGATTTTCGCCTTTAATCATTATTTTCCTGCGCTTAATTGTCGGGTCCGGTATTGGTACGTTTGATAGTAGTGCTTGTGTGTATGGGTGTATTGGCTTCTCCATTATATCGTCTACGCTTTCCATTTCAACTATTTTTCCAAGATACATTATTGCGAGCACTGGGCGTAGTAGTAATCGTCATAGTGTGGGCTACGGTTAGGAGGAGCTAGAGCTAAATTTACTTTTCATTTTTTGTTTCACTTTATCTCTTGGAGATTTATTGCACATCGTTTTTCCTGCTCTATTGAGGTTAATTTTAAAGCAGTAGAATGCTATTTTTAGCTTGGTGAGTGCTGTGGATTTAGTGATGCTGGGATTGTTGCTGGTGATTATTGGTATTGCGATAATGGTTATTGGATCGGTGGTCTCTATTTTGAAGGGTGCTAAAGGTGAGGTTAAGACTGGAGGTGTAATTTTAATTGGCCCTTTACCGATTGTTTGGGGTTCTGAGTCTAAGTGGGCTATAATTGCATTAATTTTATTGGTTATTGTACTGATAATTTTCATGCTTCTTCACTCCTATCTCGCAATTAAAGTTGGATGGTGATTTCAATGGTTAAATGTGAAATATGTGGGCGTCGCGATGCAAAGTATGTTTGTCAGGAGTGTGGTCGCAGGGTTTGTGAGTTATGCATTGATCCATATACTTTCACTTGCATTGATTGCTTAGATAAGATAAAGTCTAAAACTAGAATTCCCGCTTACACTTCCATGCCCATTGGGGCTCCAGTGAATTCAATTGCTAAGTTTATGTTGATAGGCTTTGTTGTTGCATTTATAGGCATGATGTTGATTATGGTTGGTGCAATTATTAGTGGTGCTCAGATTTCTGGTAGTGTTATTATCTTTCCATTTATACCGATACCATTTATTATTGGTGTTGGTCCCGAGTCCATTACAGCTACGCTTATTTCCGTGATTGTGGCTATTGTGTTCTTGATTTTAATTGCATTTTTCATTTGGTTTTGGCTTAGGAGGATTGGTTGAGGTGTTAGTGTGAAGGATAGGCTGGTTGCCTTAATGGTTTATAGCTCTGTTATTTCTCTGATTTCATAATCCTATTTATATGCCCATGTTTATCTCTCTCCAAGCTTATTGATTAAGGTTGGATTTGGATTTATTGGCGGCTTGATTGTTGGTATTTATGCTGGTGATATGAGGGAGGCTATTTTGGCTTGCTTTCTCTCTATAATTGCCTCAATAATCTCTATAACGGCTATTCTATCGCTTCCAGCCATGCTTGGAATTATAAGTGAAGCTGGCCTCTCAAACATTTTCTTGATCTCCGTGATTAAGAAGGGCTTTCTAGACATAGTTTTCTTATTTCCATCAATGATTGTGTGCGTAATAGTTTTCCAGCTAGTTAAGGAGCACTTGTATTCGCCAAGTTCAAGCAGGAGATTAATGAGCTTAGTTCTATAAGTTTGCTTCAAATACGCTAATATACTGTACGTGATCAATTAAGATAATGGTGAATGCCTTGGGCTATCCAATTTCCGGCGTCGCGAAATATGCTATTGAGAATCCAAGTTCAATTAGGGAAATCATGACTGTGGTCACTGACTATAGGCTTCATCCCGAGAAGTATCCTAGGAAGCTCATTTACCTTGGCGGCGGTTGGCCTCAGGATCCACCTCCACCTGCAGTTATTGAGGCTGCAAGGGAAGTTATTGGTGATGAGAAGCTGTTTAATGAGTCATGCAGGTATGGTACCACTAGGGGTCAGCCGGCTCTCATTGATGGATTAGTTGAGTATGAGAGATACGTGTTTGGCCGGTCTACTAGTAGTGATGAAATTATTTTAGGTCTCGGCAGTACTGATTTAATTGGTGCAGTTTTCATAGCTACTCTTGATCCTGGAAGCGAAGTCATAGTGACTAAGCCAGCCTATCTCAACTATATTAGGCAGCTTCAAGTCGAGATGAAGCTTAATGTGAAGATCAAGGCTTGGCCGACAATTAGGGATCATAGTTTCTCTCCATCACTCGATGAGCTCCAAAACCTCATAACCAATGATACTAAATTAATAATTCTAACTACCCCCGGCAATCCCGATAGCAAGGTTTTGAGGGATGAAATTCTAAATGGTGTGATCGATATTGCTGAGGATAGGAAGATTTGGGTTATGATTGATGTTGCATATAGAGCCTTCTTCTTCAAGGATGTCCCGAAATATATTTCAAGGCAGAGGAGAGAGCCGGAGATTTGGGTTTGCACTTTATCAAAGGAATTTAGAGTTCCTGGATGGAGGCTTGCATACTTAATTTGCTGTCCAGAGCTAGTTAGAGCAGTTGAAGTGGTCGAGCAGGCCAGAACACTATGTCCAAATAGATTGGTTCAGGAAATTATTGCCAAGGTTTTGCTTGATAAGGAGAAGTTGAGGTCGGTTAAGGAGTACTTTGATGTTCAGAGGAGGCTTTACGCTAAGATTGGATTTGAAGCTGCCAGTATGCTTAGAGAGCAAATTCCAGAGCTAGTAGTTCTCGAGCCTGAAGCAGGCTTCTACGTCTTCTTCAATCATGAAGCTTATGAGCGTAGTTCCAAGAAAGTCTGCAATGAGCTCTTAAGTAAATGGCAAGTTGCATTAGCTCCAGGAGTAGACTTCTTAATGGATGGCTGGACTAGACTCAGCTTTGCTCCATGCGTATTGAATCCGGAAGTCTTGAGGGAGGGTATTGAGAGAATGAAGTCCTACTTTGAAAGCTTAAGAGCGGCTAGGGGATTGTAATTCGCAATTGCCCCTCGTCTCTTAGTAGCGAGTAAATTGTTTTGCGGATCACACATTATACCCTTTCTTTCCTTTAAGCAGCACAGCTAGTAATTAGATGCAGTAGCATGTAAATGTGTTCACTAAGATTAAGTTTGGGAAATAGTGGGGAGAGCATTGGTTATATTCACTATGTGGGTTCCAGTGAAATTGCCTTGGATTGCCTTCTGGCCTTGGTGATCTTGGAAGTTATCATTAATCTGCTCCCAGTATCTGGATTATAACTCTCCTATTCCTCGGTCTAGTATCGAATTCTATGAAGACTACTTGTTGCCATGTGCCTAGTGCTGGTTCTCCATTTACTATTGGAATTGATAGTGATTGTGAGAGGAGTGTTGCTCTTAAGTGGCTATGCGCGTTTATTGGGTGTCTCCACATACCCTTACTAATCAATTTGTTAATCGCATTTTTGAAGTCTTCAATTAAATTCGGCTCGTATTCTATGGTTGCTATGGCTGCTGTTGATCCTGGAGTGAATATTAGGGCTATTCCGTTTTTTATTCCAGATTTATTTATGTATTCTCTGATCTTGTCTGTAATGTCTATTATTTCTATTTCCCCTTTGGTTTCTAATTTGAATTCAAAGCTTCTAGCCTTCAAGTTCTCCCCTAACCTTCTTAATTGAAACTCTTATTGCTATTTTAATTGCTTTCTCAATTGCATTTAAGGGTAGGCTTGGTGGTGGCATTCCGATGAATGATCTTGGAGGTTTTTCTGATGCCTGCTTTAGCGTGTATGGTATGTGGATGAATCCTGCTATTGCATTTATCTTTTTGGTTGCTATGTAGTGTAGTGTATGGTACATTGCGCAGTTACATAGGAATGTTCCTGCGCTATTTGATATGGTTGCTGGAATTCCCTCCCTTCTAATTTCCTCAATTATTTTCTTGACTGGAATGGTTGCGAAGTATGCTGAGGGACCATTTGGATCTATTGGTTCATCAACTGCCCTATAGCCATCATTATCCGGTCCTGCATCCATGATGTTTATGGCTACTCTTTCAACTCTAATGCTTGTTGATCTGGGTGCTAGTCCCAAGTTAATTACGATTTTAGGTTTAACCTCGTCTATGAGCTTTGCCAGTACTCCTCCTATTCTCTTAAATGACACTGGTACTTCGAATCCATATATCTTTGCTTCATCAATTACTTCTCCATTAAATTTGAGTGCTATTTCGCGTGATGGATTAAACTTCTCCTCTCCATAGGGTTCAAAGCCGGTTAATAAAACATTCATTTTATCACCCGCATTAAAGTAGTTTTACAGCTTTATTTAGCGATAGTTGGAAGAGCTATTTAAGTTAAAAGCTTCATAAAAGTGTTAGCTTATTGAGTTTTGAGGTGTTGCTGATGTCGATATCTGATAAATTGAGGGTTATTGAGGAATTAGTTAAATTGCCTCAGTATGCTGTTGTGGGTTTAACTCATGGAAGGCTGGTGTATACTTCCATGGATGAGGGTATTCGTAATCTTTGGGTGCTTGATGTTGAGAGTGGTGATAGAAGTAGGATTACGGATGATGGCTTTCATGGTGTAGCCGATGTCAAGCCTAATTCTCCATTAATAATTTATACTAAGGATGTAAGTGGGGGTAGGGAGCTTCAGCAAGTTTTCTCAGCCAACATTCTCAATGGCTTAAAGCGAGTTATTGTTGATTTTGAGCCTAGGAGGATTTTCGGCATGTCATTTGATGGTGAGAGAATTGCTTTCAGCTGTGCAGGTAAGGATAGTATTGAAATTTACGTGGCTAAACCTATTGGTGAATACGAGAAGATTTGCGATGTAAATGCTTTCGCTGTAGTATCAAGTATTTATGGAAACATTATTGCCGGATTTGGCTCATTTGAGGATCCTAAAGTGTATGAAGTGTTCATTTACGACTTGAATAGTGGAGAATTTAAAATATATACTCCTAGGAAGGGTGCTTCATGTAAGCCGCCAAAGGTCTATAATGGAAGAATTCTTTTCTCAACTAACGCATTTGATGGAGAGAAGCTTGTTATATATGACTTGGAGGCTGGGCAAATTAGGGGTGTCGAGCTACCATATGATGATTATAAAAACTATGTTTTCAGCGATTATGTTAACTATGGGTGGACGGATGATGGTAGGATATGGTTTATAGGTGAGCTTAATGGTAGGACTAGGCTTTTCATTGACGGTAGGGAAGTTAAGTTACCTAGTGGCTATGTTGAATATGCATATGTTGATGGTAATAGGGTTTATGTTACTTGGTCATCGATGAAGCAGCCTAGGAGGATTTTGGAGGTTAATATTGAGAATGGTGAGCACAAATGCATTTTAGGTGCCAGTATTCCAGAATTTATTGCTCGTAGGTTTGGTGATGTGCGCTTCGTCAAATATGAAAGCTTTGATGGATTGAGGATTCCAATGTTTATTTTTGAGAGTAAAGCTGCACCTAAGCCCGGCCCAGCAGTTGTGTATGTTCATGGTGGGCCATGGGCTGAGGTTGCTGATAGATGGAATATGATGATAGCTTCACTCGTTGCATCTGGATATCACGTTTTTGCGCCGAACTTTCGAGGATCAACTGGTTATGGTGAGGAGTTTAGGAGGCTCGATATCGGTGATCCGGGTGGCGGCGATCTAATTGATGTCGTATATGCTAGGGATTTCGCCGCTAAACTTGATATCGTGGATTCGAGTAAAATTGCAATAATGGGCTATAGTTATGGCGGCTTCATGACTTTCCTTGCAACCGTCAAGTTTCCAGATAAGTGGAGGTGCGGGGTTGCGGGTGCTGGAATTACTGATTGGAGGGAGCTCTACGATTTAAGCGATGCAGTTTTCAAGCGAGTTATAAATGTCCTGTTTGCAAATAACCGCGATTTATGGAGTGATAGATCTGCCATAAATTTTGTTGAGAATCTGAAGGTTCCAATATGCATACTTCATCCACAAAATGATAGCAGAACACCCTTAAAGCCAATACTCAAATACTGCATGAAGCTTTTAGAGCTCGGTAAAACTTTTGAGCTCCATGTAGTGCCTGACATGGGCCATATGATTGCTCGAATTGAGGATGCACTTAAAATATTGTTGCCGGCAACAATTTTCTTGGATAAGTATATGAAGTGATCTCGATTGGAGGCTTAACTATGTTTGAGATTAAGGAAATAGTGTACTTCGAGAATCCCGGAAGGGAGAATACTGATAAAACTCTCGAGTTAGCTAGGAAGAGGGCTGAGGAGCTAGGTATAAAGTATGTTGTGGTTGCATCTACGACGGGTGAAACTGGAGTCAAGGCTTGCAAGATGTTTAAGGGCTTTAATGTTGTAGTTGTTACTCACTGTGTTGGCTATAGTTCTCCTGGAATAAGTGAATTGAAGAGTGAGTTTAGAGATGAAATTGTTAGGCTTAGAGGTAAAATTTTCACTGGTACACATGCATTGAGCGCTATTGAGAGGAGTGTGAGGAGGAGGCTTGGTACTTGGCTTCCACTAGAGCTTATGGCTCATACTCTTAGGCTTTTTGGTGAGGGTGTGAAGGCAGCTATTGAGATAGCTGTTATGGCGGCTGATGCTGGTCTAATACCTGTTGATGAGGAGGTTATTGTAATTGCTGGTACTGGTAGGGGTGCTGATACTGCATTAGTAGTTAAGCCTGCCCATAGCACTAATTTCTTTGACTTAGAAGTCAGGGAAATAATATGTAAGCCCAGGGTTAGAAGAAGGTAGCTGTTATTTTTCTTGTTTAATTATTCCTATTTCTTTCAGCCAATTGATCATTTTGTGGTATGCCAGTATTTTAGATATGGACTTTGCTCCTGCTGGGCCTGGCTTTTTCATGAAGAATGAATTTATCTCGTAAATTGTTCCCTTTAATCCTCTTTCAGCTGCTATTTTGCTTAGCCTTATTAGGTCGATTAGTTTTCCTGCTAGTGATGGGCTATCATTTATTCTCACGTTAACGAATAGCTCGTCTACTAATCCATTGAATGTTATGTATTCGAGGTGTAGTGCAACATATTTCTTGTCTCCTAATGGCTCTAGGTATCCCGTTGGCTTGATATAGTGTGGTGCATCGTATCCTAATATGTCTTCAACTATGCTGCTCTTCGTTCTCTCCTTCATTATGTTCTTTTCTGGAACTGTTAGTGCTAGGAAGTCTAGGTTTCCACCTATATTGAATTGAGCTATGAACCTCACCTTCCTATTTCTCTCGGCTAAGTGTTCTAGTAGGTCTGCTGTTAGTGGTGTGGCTCCTGTTGCGCCATCGTCTCCTAGAACTATTGAGTTTACTTGGCTGTATAGTTGAACTATTGCTGGGTCATTTGCTAGTGGTGTTGGTATTACGTTTATGAATGCAATATTCTTACCAGTTTCCTCCGCATATTTGGCTGCTGTGTACGCGTAGAATTGGGATGCTGATATTTTTTCCTTATCGTTATTCTCTATTACCTTTACAATCTTACTTATTTCCTTGAATGGCTCTGCATATTCAGTTGTTATTACATTTACGATGATATCGGCATTCACTTCCTTCCATTCCTCTACTAAATGTTTGCATGCTTCTTTAAGCGTCATTTTCTCTTCTAAACCACTCGTATTCTCTATTAATCCCTTAAGGCTTCTTAAATGGACTCCCTTCCTCACATGAATTTCCTTGAGTGAGCTTGGAACGTTTACTTGATTTCCAATCAGCTTCTCAGCTACTTCATATAGGCTCTTACCAATCTTATTGGAGTCTACATCATAGCTTGCAACAATTTCTATGTCCTCAATTTTATATGGTAAAATATGATTGGCTAGGGGGACACCATAAGGTTCAATTTCCCCATTCCTGATTCTCTCTAATCCAGCCGCTAAATGCGTAGCCACCATACCCTGCCCGAGGAGTACAACCCTAATCATACCTATCATCACCCCCCAGAATTTTATGATCATGTAGTCATGGATGTGATATTTTATCTTAGCCCATGAACTATATTGCTCCGTAAACTAATGAGGGGTTTAAGCTAAAAACTATTCGTTAAATGCTTGGAATAAGCTAAATATTAATTATTTACTGAATGCATGATGATGATTTAAGTATGCCATAATTATTTAAGGATAAAAAGCTATTAAAATAGTATTTTCAAGTACTTGCAGTATTCCGTTATAGGGAGAGATCGTCATAATGCTGGTAGACTGGACTTAATTAACAATTGGATAAACTGCCCATTCTGGCATGTTAATTTGGTGGGATGGTATTATTGAGCATTTGAATCTGAAAGTTATGTATGTGCTTTAATATGGTGTTAGGTATTTCTGTTCAGAACTTTTCTCCGCAATTCTTTCATTATATTGTATTTTAAATTTAAATTGAAGTGAAATGAATAAGGTTATAGTTCATAAGAAATTTGGTAATGATGTTGAGGAGAGGAGAGATAGGAGTACATCTATATTGCTTGTCGAAGTTTTAAGTGAAGATGCTGTTCCCAGAATAGTTGAGGCATTGAGACGGCATAGTATAGAGGTTGTAGATACGTATTTTACTGTAAAGGGTTCTTCGAGCCTACTTCTTTTCACTCTTAATGTTGATACTTTAAACTTTGATTTAAATAGAGTTATCAGTGAGATTAGAAAGTGCAGCGGGGTTGTTCGTATTAAGTTTGAGGGTAATTGGATGAAAAATGGTCTTGTTTTAACTTTACTTAAAACATTGTATGCGGATTAACTGTTTCTTTATTCCATTTTTACTTCCTCTCCAAGAATATATGGCTTCCTCATATGCCATATTGTTGGTTTCTCCTCTTTCATTTTATATGCTTCAACTGCTCTTCCAATTACCATGTAATGGTCTCCTGCTTCAATTATGTTTTCAACTTTGCATTCAATTACTACGCTTGCATCCAATATTACTGGTGCACTTATCTTATTTCCCCTTCTAACTTTCACCTTGCTTTCCTCAAACTTATTCACTTCTCTACCTGATTTCATTCCAAATATTTTGATTGCTTGTTCAAGTAGTTCTCTTGGTACGATGTTTATTGCAAATTCCCTATACTCCCTTATTAGTTCCCATGTATATCGCTTTGGACTTATTGAAACCATCACTAATGGTGGATCCCACGAAATTCTCGAAACCCATGCAGCAGTCATTCCATTATACTTTCCCTCCCCACCGTATTCTCCAACAGTTATTATTGTAATTGGATGAGGTATTTCGTTTAAAGCATAAATTGGATCAAGTTTCTCCATAGTCTTCACCGCATATTGTTGATGTTAGAGGCGGTATTTTATTCATGCGATAGATTTGTCAAATGCATGCGTTTTCTTTCTTGAAATATCAAAACAAATTTCTGCTTCTCTATTTTACTGTGATTAGAGGGTTATGCCATAGCGATATCAAGTAATTTAAAATTTATTTTGGAATTTTTCTTTATATTTGTTATTTAGACTTGCATTTATAATGCAAATTACTTATATATTCATTTGCATTATGAATACATGATGGAAAGATATAATCCTTGGTGGATTAATGAGCCGGATCCATTTTATGAGGAATGGAAATCATATAGAGTTAAGTGGATTCCAAGAATAATTAATAAATTTACCTTTAAGCCATTCTCACTACACTTCTTAATTGGACCAAGGCAAGTTGGGAAGACAACTGCATTAAAAATATTGATACATAAACTTTTGAGGAAATGGAATAGTAAAGCCATATTCTATTATTCATGTGATGAGCTTTCAGATTATATTGAGCTCGGGGAAGTAATTGACAATTATATTTCATTTAGAAATAATTGGAATATTAAAAGTTCAATTATAATTCTGGATGAAATAACATTTGTAAATGAATGGTATAGAGCATTGAAATCTAGAATTGATATTGGATTATTTAAAAATGATATTTTAATTATAGCTGGTTCAGCAAGTATAGAGTTAATTGCTGGTAAGGAGAGATTTCCAGGTAGAAGGGGTTATGGTAAAGATTTTATTATGCTTCCACTATCATTTAATGAGTACATTAATTATTTTACAAAATTAAATTTAAAGGAGTCATCCCTATTTGATTTAAATGAATTAAATAGATGTATTGAGGCAAATGGAGTTTATAGTGATGTTTTAATGGAAAACTTCAAGAAGTACTTGATTTCAGGTGGTTTTCCAATTTCAATTAGAGAATTATTTGAGTATGGAAGAACTTCATATTTATCTGAGAAAACATATTTGGATTGGATTCGATCAGATATTATTAAGGCCAATAAAAATGAACATTACGTTAAAGAATTAATTTCATATATCCTCGAGGCGGGAACATCACCATTAAGCTGGTATACAATTGCGAAGAACACGTCAATATCATCACCTCATACAGTTAGAAATTACATTGATTTCCTAGAAAAGCTATTTATAATTAAAATTGCCTATTGGATTTCGCCTGAAGGAAAAATTAATTATAGAAAGAACAAGAAAATATTTATAATTGATCCATTCTTAATAAGAGTTTTCTCAAACTACACTAAAACTGAAATTTTAGAATCAATGATTATAGAATCAGTAATTGCATCTCATATTTCAAGATTTACCGAAATATATTATTGGCGGAATAGGAGTGAAGTAGACATAGTAGCTAAGATTAATGATAAGCCTATTGGATTTGAAGTTAAATGGAGAATGAAACCTAGAATTAGTAGGAAGCCAATTAAAACAGTATTATTGGATAGAGAAGTCATACCGATATTTCTAGCATCATTAAAATGTTAATTCCCAATTTACTCCGGAAACTTAATACTTCTCATTGTAGAAGTACAATGACAAATCATGGCATAACTTAATTTATCTATGTAATGAAATTGAAATTATAGTCATAAACCACTTAGTAATTCCCAAATTTGACATACTTAACTTTACAGCGTAGTCGTTTGATGCCTCCTAATTACATAAAATGCTTTTAAACATGGCTGTCTCGATATACAGTTCAATATGAGTGTTATAACGTTTCTACGTAAAGTGATGGTTAATGGGAACTTTATTTGCCATCAGCACCAGAAACCTTCATCACCTTTCAGGTAATCTAGCCCTCATCATCTGCCCTTCAAGTAAATTCCTAGCTTATAAAACTTTTTGCCTTAGATTTTCGCTACTTTACTACTTGCGATTTAATGTTCTTGGGTTTTGGTTATTGTTGATTGGGTTAAATTTCTATTCTAAGTGGGAGTTCTAGGATTTTGTAAGTTGGCTTGCGGCTTTTAAGTGTTACAACCTTTATTCTACCACTCCTCTTACGTACTATGAGTCCTGATCTTTCAAGGCTTTTCACTATTCTTGAAACTTTTGAGGGGGAAAATCCGGTTCTATTTACAAGTTCTGATTGAGTTATTTCTCCTCCACTTTCTCTAATTATATCAATTACTTTTCTTTCATCTTCACTTATATTTTTTAATAAAGCAACCCTATCATTGACATATAATA
>Ga0190367_1001298_pt1 | contig 14710 bp, 12 predicted proteins | sample 4872181011_MG_FD_171838 | JGI IMG/M metagenome (GOLD analysis project Ga0190367, IMG submission 171838) | Hydrothermal vent microbial mat bacterial communities from Southern Trench, Guaymas Basin, Mexico - 4872-18-10-11_MG | ecosystem: Environmental > Aquatic > Marine > Hydrothermal vents >...
TTTTTGCTTAACTGCTTAGCAGCTTAACACCTTCCCATCTGCACTATTCAACTGCAAGAGAGATTATTTTACTTATTACCTAACAGTAATCATGATCTTTAATTCTTTCCCTTTATTTTTCTTTTTCATATCCACCGGGAAATACAGATATCGTTAGACATTACTTAGGACTAATAATAGGACTAGTATTCACGCTCATACCTTTTCTAGTAAATTTCAACAACCCGATTCACACCGAAGAACCTTAATAGATAAATTATTTTGAGTTTCTTAATAGACCATATCTTTATTCACTTGACTGGAACTTCAGGATAGTATTTAGAGAATTATCGCGATTATCGTCAAGGTTTACCTCGGAATCTCTTAATAACAAACATTGATGAATAACTAAAATACTAAAATATTAAAATACAAAAGTGGAAGCATATGACATCTTAATTAAATTATGTCTCTGCATTAGCCAGAGAAATAGCTGGTATAATTTTACCTATACTTGATATATTACCCATCATCTACTTAATTATAGAAGAACCAGAAGCTTAACTACATATTTCAGCTCAATTTTAATAGCTCTAGTGATAGTCGGTGTCTTAAACATAATTTAGATATAAATATAATCCTCAGTACCCATAGTGATATAATAGCAGTTACATTAGCATATTTGAAGGAACTAGATTATAATGAAGATAAAATAATCGAGTTAATACGAGAATTGCTTAGAAAACAAAAGATCAAGGGTGGAAGAAGAAAAATTAAATGTTTAGAAAGTTTCAGCATAATTTAAAAAATTTTTAATGATGATTATTATGACATTATATCATGAATAATGAACTATTGACAGTTATTAGAAATTGGTTAATTACGGAAAAACATGTTAAATACGTTTTCCCTAAAGAAAAAATGATTTTATATAAGACTTATATGACATATATTAAACCAGACATAATAGCGATAAGCAATGACGAATTACTATATGCTATCGAGTTTGAAACATTAACAAGTAAAGGTAGTTTTATGAAGAAAATTAGATATGGACTTGGCCATGCTATCATCAACAAAATTTTCTTTAATTACATATACTTAGCATATCCACAAGAACGGTATAAAAAAGAGATCTATGAAAGAGAATACTTTAAAGAAGACTTTAAATGGATACTTAAGAAAGAAGGAATCGGTCTTTTGACGGTATCAAAAGCAGGGGGAGTAAATGAAGTTATAAAGGCAAATAAAAATAAACCAATATACAAATATATTCTAATAGGGAAAAGGAAGATTACTGGAATCGATTTTGAACGCCTAAAAGAATAAAATTATAACTTCACCCATACCATTTTACTTCCTCTATTGTAATAACCCTCTATTAAAGCAAAATAATCATCATAAACAAAACCTTTATTCCTCGCTATCTATGAACATGTCACTACGACTGTTTTTAATCTTAATTAATTATACTAAGAAAAGAAAAGTGACGTGGTAGTATTTAAGGAATTTAATTAAGTTAATAGTTTATTTAAAATAGCATAGTATTGTTTTTCCTTTCCTTTAGCATTTACCATAATACATTCATTTACTCACTCATCTTTAAGTTCTCCAGCATCGCTTCATATCCTCCATAAACTCAACTGATCAAAATTATATCAATATTGTCAATATTGAATATATATCAAAAACGTGTATCCAACTGGGAAAAAATAATAGGTAATAAAAAGGTAGCAAATATAATCAGATCTTTGATAATTTAAGTAATAGAAATTCCACATCACAAGCGGCTCATTACGGTAAAATGGTTAGCAAAGAAGATGCAGAGTCAGCATTAATGATTACATACGGTATAGTCAACTACATAGAAAAAACACTAAGAAAAAAGAAAAATAATCAAAAATCACACAAAATCAAGGAATACTCTTCAAAAACTAAAATCCAAATAGAAACTGTCAACAATAATTTTAAAACATGAAGAGAACATGAAAATATCTATCGGAACGGAATTAGAGTTTTTAAATTATCCTTTCTATAATATTTAGCCATGTACAATATTATAATACTATCAGAAAAGTAAAGCTCCGTAATCTTCTGTATGCTTATATCCTCTAATTTCAATATGTTTTTGAGCTTTATTTCTAATTTTTTAATTTCTTCCTTATCTCTCATTATAATCTTATCATATCTACAGCCCAATTGATTCAATTCATCTTTACTGATAAATATCTTGTTAGTAAAGTTAAGTTCTTCTAGTATCTCACCTATAATTTCTTGCTTTAGTAATACATTAAAGATTTCCCTTGTCATATTATATTTTTGTAAGACCTCATATATTTCCTTCTCACATATATTTTCTTTTTCCACTACATATATTTGAAGTTTTTGCTTTAGCCAAGATTTTATATTTTTTATTTCTTTCTTACATATATAAAAATTTTCATCAACATAATCTCTTTTAATCAAATTATCAATCTGTGTTCTTATGATCTCCTTTGATACTAGTACATTAACGTTATCTTTGTTTAAGCATTCATAATATTCTTCCTTTATTGCATTAATCAATAAATCCTTAAAATTATCCCTAACTTTATTTAAAACACTTAAAGACACTCCGAGGTAGTTTTCTATATCTGAAAGTAAATGGTATATGCTATTTGAATCGACTCTACTGCGGTAATCATTGGGAGTACGTAAAAAATCACTTATACACTCTTCTAAAGTCCCAAAATGAGTTTTAATCACTTTTTCAGGATACGTATTTAAATACTTTTGTATTTTATATTTCAACTTATCATCCTTCAAGAAAGCTAAATCTTTGAGTAAAGACTGTAAAAAGAGATATTCCTCGCCATGAAAGTCAAGTTCTATAACTTTTCCCTCCCTTTTTAGCATATCTATAGCTCGTGTTAAGTTGTAACCAGGTGTTTTTAATTTTTGCTTAAGCATATATTGCCTTATTTGCTCTTCTTTAAGCGGAAATGGAGCCTTCCCCCTCAAGATTTCAAGAATATCTCTTTTTATCCTTTGTATCGCTATTTGCTCTAAAATATGTGGAGAATACCAAAATTTAACTGCTAATAATGTAAGCAATATCGCCAATAATAGGAAAATAAGACTACCTATATACAACAAGATAGACCATATTGGTAACGCTAAAACATTAGGAATTATAAGAATAATTAAAAATATGGATAATGCAAAGTAGCGTCTAAAAATCTTACTCAGCTTACTTTTAATTATAAGGATATCGGAGAAAGTAAATATGCCTATAATTATTAGTGCTATCGTAACGTCATAACTTGTCGGCATTACTAGAAACATTGATAAGGATAACATTAACGAATTAACTGTAAATAATGCACTAGCTACAAGATATGAATATGTTAAGCGCCATTTTATCTCCCTGTTAGCTATTAAAGCGGCGATAGTAGCGCTAAGACCAGCAGCAGCTATAGAGGATGTAAGAAATGCACTAATCAAATTTACACTTACCATTAGTTTAAGCTTAAATACAGCTATTAAAAAAATGATAAAAATCCATATTATCTTTGCGCATACTAATGAAGATTGAAAAGTTTTCTCTTTAACTATTAGGTATCTATCTATACCTATGTGAAAATATCTTCGCTCAGACATTCTCTTTTAATTATAAGAGAGTAATGAAAAATATATATCTGCAGTGTCAAAAAGAAAAGTTAATTTCCACATTAGCAAAATGAACTTAGAATTATAATCCTAAAAGTGCTTTTTAAACATTAATATCGAAAGTTCGTTAGCTCGATAAATAATTAATAGTTACAGCAGAAAATAAGGATTATAACAAAGGGAAAAATAAAATGTTAATTTGTGTAATTATTACAATCTAAAAGTGATTGATTATAGTGTAAATCTAAACTAGTTTAATTATAATGAGTTAGTTATCGCTCTTTTATAGATTTAGAGATTAATGAGTATGCTTTATTAATAATTATTCTTATAGTTTTAGCGGTCTCTACTAATGTATCATACGCTGTTTTCTCATTTGCCCATCTCCGTCTCTTTATTGAAAGAGCTAATTCCCTGTTATAATCTGATGTTTTAGGGAAAATTCCTTTTACTCTCTGACTATAATGAGCCACGATATTTCTTAAATTTCTAATTTTATTTATTTTTGTTTCAAGTTTTCTACTTATTAATCCCTGCCTCTTAGCTTCCTCAATAATACAACCAAACTTTAAAGAGTATACTTCATAATTTGTCTCAAAATACCAAATAGATTCTTGCTCGTTATAAGCAACTTCACCTTTAATAGTCGAGATTACATCATAAAGTAATGATTCCAACGCTACGCCACACATTATTATCGTTGCCATAAAAGCACCATTTTGATAACACGATAAAGCCTCCCTAAATAAATCTATACTAGAAACTATGATTGAGTACATATCTTTAAATCTTTTACAAGATATAATTATATTCCATACCTCTGTCAGACGACTTTCTCTCTCAGCTCTTAACTCATCACACTTACTCGGCCCTATCCAAATAACCTCAACTTTATCTCTAAATCTACTCAAGACAGATTTTCACCCAAGATTTTTTATCTAATTAATAGCTGTCATAAATTAACTTAGCCTCTCCTAAAAAATAATAGATGTTTTAAATTGCATATTACAAAAGTCAAGACTGAGTATAATTTAATAACATTCAACACTAAACTATCTATTTTTTAATCATGCCTTAGCTTAAATTTTTGCTTCTCACTAAATTCAAAATTTAATGCATGCTTAGTTTTTCGCCGAGTCCCGCTTTTCTTCTGTAATATGGTGGATTCACGTAAAGAGAACGTTAAAATACCTTTTCCTAGCGTTTGGAGTAATAGTGTTTAACTATAAACCTAACCGTTGTAGGCCGTTTTTCTTAAACGTAATTGAGTAATAATCACCTGCTTCTCTTACGAGTTCAAAGAAAGAAGAAACATATACAGCATTATATCCTAATGCTTCAATTACTGTTTTTATCCAAAAGCTAGATAAAAGAAATAAATCTACATGATAAAGTTGCTTATTAGATTCACATTAGGATCAAAGATGGAGACGGACATCGCAATACTCGCTAAAAAATCCACAATGAAAAGTACTAGAGATAATGGCTCTTAAGCAAAAATTTCTCAGATATAGTAAAGTAATACCTCTATTAATAGGAAGAAAGAAAAATCCCAAATTTTGGAGAAGAGCATTGTGCCCTAATTGAATTGAACATCTATAAAGATTTAAACAAATTTATAATGAAGATGACTTAGCTAATCTCATTAAAAATCTGAATGTGCCACTTGGGATCTCGGATTTTAGGATCTCGAGTCCCCACTTTGATTCCTCGGCTCTATACCCAATAAAGTCGTCTGAAGGAATTACAATATAAAATTTCTCGTAAAATTTCTCTTTATAGATTTTGGAGATCTTTGAAATTTCTTTTTTATTCATTTTGAGCCAATTCAGGAAGTCTGTTAGCATATTATATTCTTCCTCACTATATTCAAAGATCTTAGAGGACTCAATTTTTATTGGGATATTAATAAACAATTTATTAAGCAATTCATCTATATGTACATAGTAGTTTCCTTTCTCCCTATCTTTCTTAATTGCTCTCAAATTTCGAAATTCACTAAATATTTGTATCCGTAACCTAACTTCTCCCTCTAACTTATCCTCACTTACCTTTAGTTTCTCCTTGTAATAATTTAGGATTTTCATCCATCTTTTGATGTATTCATTAAAAACACACCTCAAATCATCACGTAGGCTACTAATTACCTCTTGCCATACAACTTCATCAAGTAACTTTTTCAGTTTTGTTCTTAGTTGAACTATTTCAAGGAGAATCTGCATTCTCTTTTCCTTAGGTATCTTGAGAAGAAACCCTTCATTCCCGGGTCTTAGCACAACATATTTAAACAAGGGGTCCATTAAATCCAATTCCTTTTCAATTATATGTGGATACCATGCCTTAATACTTGATAACAATGGTGCCATAATTTTATATTCAGGATCGAGTAACTCAACATTCAAATGATAATATTTCCTTTTTCCATACCTAGAAGGTTTCTTGATAATCTCAATTAATGATTGATTATTAATTTTAATTTTATGTAACCTCTTCAGATAACGGTGGACCGTAGCGAAAGGTAAACCACTTTCCTTAACTATCTCAGTGAGCGTCTTGTCTCCCTCATAAAGCACATTAATTACTCGACAGTACTTTTCCAACCTTCTCTCAATCATCCTCTTGCTCATATTTAATTCTCCATTTTGGAAAAATTCCTTGGCTTTTTTCCAAAATGAAAATATATTGAGTTCATATATTTAAGTCCTCTGGGAGAATCAAGAATGATCAAGAGTATTTGTATTTGGGGTCTTGTAACACCTGAAATTCATAAAAATGATCAGCAAAAAATCGCTAAATTGATCAAAGAATACTTTAAACTGAGAAAAGAAGCTAAAGAGCCTATTCAAGAAGCAATTAAAGAGGTTGAAGAGGCGATTGAAAAATGCCTCAAGGTCTAACAGATAGTGATAGAGAAGCATTAGTGATAAGATGGCGAAGAATTCTTATTCTTGGATTAATAGACTTTTTCAACGGAACTAACGATTTCGGGAAATTAATTATAAAAGAGCTCGTAGACATGCATGAAGCGGTAATAAAAGCCTTTGCGAGATGTTTAGGAATATCTTTATATTCTGGAAATAAATGGCGCGGCTTTAATGATATTCTAAATGATATATATAATCATCAAAATGTCTCTGATAAAATTAAGGACAAACTAAGAGAGATCAACGATTTCTTTACCTCCAATCAGTTTTCATTTCAACAGCTTTCCTACTCTCTGAAAGACTTAAGGAATGAGGAAACACATTATCTCAATCTTTCAGATACTCCCAAAGAAACTGTAATTAGAGTTTGGAGGAAATTCTATGAACTCATCATTGCCATAGACTCAGATTTCTTTGAGTACATAAAAGAACGTCCAGAACTTCGCAATTTTTACTTTCTACAAGATTTCTTTAAGGTAGTAGTTGTGGATGGTAACGATGAGAGAATTTCTGGTAGAAGCATTGATCTTGAAAAAACAAAATTAGAAGAGATAAGAGGCAAAAAAGGCAAAGTTAAAGAAATTAAACAACGAAGCGTTTGGGATATAATAGAATTTATAAAATCTGGTAGATACTTAGAATCATAAATTATATCACAATTTGTAACATTATGAATATAACGCTTAACATCTAGTAGTCACTATACTAACCAAAAATTTATAAGCAACACAAAACACCAATATTATGACTAAAGAAGCAAAAAACAAGGTAATATAGTAAATAGAAGAAATTCTAAATTTACTAGCAACTGTATAAGTGCAATAGAACATAAAGAATTGTATAGTGAAAAGCATTAATGTGATATTATTCTATGGATAAAGTTTAAACCAAACTTTAAGAGTTATACAAAAAATTCGGAAATTTTTAATCATATTCTCTCCTAGGTTTTGTATAAAGGTTAAAAAGTAACAGTTAAGTATTTTACTTAGATTAAAAAACTTGCTGCTCAGTTTAATCTAGGATAAGAATTCCAATTATCTATGAGCTCGGTTGTTGAGACTTTAAACTATTATGAATTTTATTAGTTTTCTAAGTTATTAAAAAATCTTGGATATGAAAAGAGAAATCATAGTTAGATGGTTGCTATCTACTTTACTTGGATCATTTATAATAGCAATTTTAGTCTCTCCTCCTAAAATTATACCAATAAAATTTTTTGATGTAACAACTTTAGGTTTTCAAGGTATTTATACATTAGCCGTCGCTTCTCATACCATAGCTAGTCTAATTGCTTATTTATTAGTTACTCCCCCAAAATGGCTCAGAAAAGCTCAGAAGATTAAGGTACCTTACGAAGTGAGTTAAAAAAGCAATCTATAAGTTGTTATTTTCGTATTAATCCTTTTAATGATGGTACAAGACTTGTCGCTTCTTCCCCAATTATCAGTAATTTGTCAGAGACTCTTTCAATTTTCTTAAAGAGTTTTCCCCAGAATCCTATTCTAAGGAGAGATTGTATGTAATCTCTAATTCTACCAACTGCTTCAGCTTCATTATATATAATTTCCGTTGCTGAAGCTCTTTCTACCATATCACTAGATATGATTCCCCAGTCAATAAGGCGCTTCATATCCACTTCCTTTTCAAGAGATTTTAAAAACACTGGCCTTATGTCAGTATCAATTATGGCACTTATAGGGATATCAAACCATGTTCCAGCAACACCACTTAACCTTAGACCCCCGCTTTCGACTAATGTCTTCGCCTCGAGCTGATATAAAATTAAAAAAGCCAATCTTTTATTTGTTAAATATATGTTTGTAGCTGCGAATGCAATCGGAACTTCTTTTCTTTCTTTTCCAATTATCTTTTTTACCTCAGCTTCTTTTATGAATACTATAGGTGTAATCACCTTACTTTCAAAAATTAATTTTTCGTCTGGCTCTAGTTCCTTATAAACCCCAATTATTTTTGCCATTTTCACTTTCACTAAAATAGCTTATTTAGAATTGAATTATAAAAATAAATGCAGGTAATGGCACTTTCATTCTGATTTGTTATTATTAACATATGCTTTATTTTTGCCTCATGATATTTATTAATTTTGTGTGCTGAATCCTCAAACCAATTATCTAAATGATTTCTAGTAGCATTTTCTACTATGTCATATATTTTTGCATTCAATACCACAATTTAAATCTTTAATGAAAATATCTATATCTTCATCTTTTATGGCATGCTTAATTTTTATGGTTGGTGATGTTAAAATATTCTCAATTCCTGATCTGTGGTTTAAATATGCTGCAACAAAATATGTAATATCCTCATGTCTACTTTTTAGCATAGCTAATTGTTTTTTGTCTTTAAAAGTAAATAGGTTGAAGTCAATATTGTTGGCAATCTTTTCCAATTATTACTACTATTAGTCCTCTTTTCAATATCCATTTTTAATACTGTATATTTGCTCTCTTCCTTTGGTAACATAATGGAGAATTTCAGATAGATCATATACAAGCTTTTTAAGATTTCTCTGATAATTTATTAATTAAAACTATGTATGTAAAATTGGATACTATTTATTCTCAGCATGTGTTTCAAAAGTATAAGGCTAAGACTTAAGAGGAGAAAACTTCGATATCGACGGTATTTTTGAGTGAAAATACACCTAATAATTCATTAATTCTTATGTATCTATTTTGCAGTACCATTTAGGGTTCAATCCGTAGTACTTTAAATATATCTTTAGTGCTTTTCTTATCCTTATTCTTCCATTTTCTTTAACTGCTAATATTATCCTATCAAGTTCAAGTGTCTCTGTATTAGGGTTATTTATCCATTTTTTAACTGTCTCTACTAACTCCTCTGGGTAGTATTTTCTAATTAACTTCTTAGCCTTAGCTATAGTCCTCAGATCCTCCTCATGATTTTCATTTATTTTAATCTCTTTTAATACCTTCCTAAATCTACCTTCATCTATCCTATTTATCTGATTCATACTCATTAGTTCTAGATACTTAAAATAACATTGTATGGGTTCTTCTTCATCACGTTTTAGTAATATACATTCACCAGGTTTAAGCTTAAGTAATTTAATGATAAAAGCCTTGATATCTACATTATCCTGTTGCTTTAACTTATGTACTAATGGTAGAAGGTAACCAGATACCCTATCAATATCCCTAGGATTACTAACATTAAATATAAATTTGTGCCCCATATTACCCCAAATATCCTCAGATATATTCGTAAGTGTTTGATCGGCAAGTATTAAGTGTATATTATACTTAAGTCCCTCTCTCGCAACCCTACTTAATAGCCATTCCCTATCGCTACTTCTAGGAGCCAGTCTATGAACTTCATCAATAACAATATATAACTTCGGTTTACTAGAATCCCAGTTTAAATATAAAATTTTGAGACAAACTAATGTAAACAGAATTTTATCCATCTCGCTAGGTATTGCAGATAAATCTACTATAACAAGCCTATGTTTATCTAAAAGTGTTAATAAGTCATCTTCTTCATCCATAGGTATATATAATGTAGGATCTAGAGACCTAATTCTTCTCAAAAGCGCCATAATAGCACTTCTATCATCCTCTCTCCTACACTTTACCTTCATATCCTCTAAGACCCTAATCATTTTATAATGGCTATCCACATTCTTGATGACTTCAGTAAGTTTTTCATATACTGCAGGTGTGAATAACGCTGTTTTACTCCCCTTAAAATAAAGTAACGAAGCTTCCTCATAGATTTCTGGAAGAATGTTCTTATCAAATACCTTATGTAAGTCTATGTGGATGTCCTCTCCTGGTCTAATTATGACAGTATCGTTAATAGTGTTAGCTAGTGATAGAAAGTTACCTATCCAGTCAAATACGATTACCCGATATTTCGTGTAATGCAATATATATCTAATAATGTTCGCTATACCAACAGACTTCCCACTACCAGATTCTCCAATTAAAAATATATGGTGATCCAATGGTATATTAAGCGATACGTCTGGAACTTGGATATAAAACCCTCTTACATATTGGGTACTACCATCAATGTGTATACTACCCTTACGCAACTTAAGTGGAGAATTATACTTAGACATTTTAACATGCGTAGTGAATCTAAGAAAATTATTCACAAGATTAGGAGCATCTTCAAGAAGCATCGTAGAAACTGGATTAAGCCATATTATATCATTTCTAGATTCCGAACTAGGAATATACCTATACACCCCATATTTTACTAATCCTCTCTCAGACACCGAACTATTAGTTCCATAACCTAATACAAGAGCATAACCCAGATCACCCTCACCTAGAATAGTCTCTTTATTAAGGAATTCATATGGAATATTAAGTGCCTCAAAAGTACCCATTACATCATTAGGTATAGCCTCCTCAACCTCAACCTCCTCACATAACGTAAATACCGCTCTTCTAAATCTATATGGATCACTAGCTCTAGCAACTAAATAGACGTATACATATCCGTCAAATGAGTAATATACAATAATTCTATCTACGTTCGAAAGAACCTCGTAAAGACGATAACCCCTAAAAGACCCATTATAAACTCTAAAAACCTTATAAAATATATTCTTACCCATTTTATGAGGACAGAATAAACTAGCATGGAGTGTCATCTCACCATAAACAAACATAAACATAAAAACACAATTTAATAACCCACCTAATCCAAATGTAATAGTAACTTCCAAGTGTCATTTAAAAAGAAGTACAGCAAAAATAGATACCTAATATACCATCATAATATCCCAGCATTCTCTTAACTCACTAATCCATTTTACTAATGAAACCATGACAGAGACTTCAATTAATGCAGAATAGAATACCTATTCAAAACTTATTTAGGCTAGACTTTTACCTTATTCATTAAATATTTATATTCATTAATTTAGCTTGATGCTTTTATCTAATGAGTTAGTGCCAATTTAGATCTACTTGTCTTTCATTTAAGGTATTATGCTTAATATTTCCCTCTTTAATATTCTCTCTAATTCATCTATTGTCCTTACTTTTTCCCGTAATTTATATGGTATCCATGTGAATATTATTCCATCTGCTGGCTCGAATGTAAACCATGCTCTTTGTTCTCTAAGATATTCGAGTGTTTCCTTACAATATCTTTCGTATCTCTCTTCGCTATATATTTCCCTATAAAACTGTTTTATATCTTCTATATCTGGCTCTTTATTGAGAATATAACATGCTACATTCCATGCAGGACTACATATCTCGAATCTATCAATCTCCTTATATATCACCATACCTATTATCCTATTCTCTTTATCTTTCTTTACATGAACCTCAGCATACACATCTTTAGGCTTTATCTTCTCCCCCATGTATCTAAGGTAATATACTTCTATATCATCCCTTTTCTCAACTAAAGTCAGCTTTAGATCTTCTACATCCCTTTCCGGCTTTAGACTAAGTTTCTTATCTAATGTATAGTCTATATATGCTAGTCTGACCCTATCTCCAATTAAAATCCCTGGTGGAGATAACGTTTCAGTACCTGCCCAGAAATATTCAGTTTCAAATCTAAATGTATATCTAGGTTTAAAGCTGCCTAATTCCCTAGCGCACCTATCTAACATCCTAATATTCTTTTCTGACGCGTCAACAAATACGAGCCAATACATAACATTTTTTATTGAAACAGCTTTAACGAGTACGGCTCTATTACACTTACCATGAGTATACTTAAAAAAGTCATATGCATCTGAATCATCTTTAAAGACATAACACTTCTTAACTGACTCCTTACTATACTTCGGCTCTAATTTAATATCCCAAAACTCTTTTAATTCATCATACATAACCATACCACGATATTTTTAGATCTTAACTTAAATAAAGATCCCTTACCAAAAACCAGCTAATCTACCAATTTTTATTATAAAAAATAAAAAAAAGTTGGGGGAGGAGCGGGGAACTCTCCATCTCTTAACCACCTTTATCGTAAGCCCAACTAACTCCCTGAAGCGATGCTCTGACACATCGACGTAATACACATCCCTCCTACATCTAAACTCCTTGCCACGTATCACCTTCACGCCTCCCTTCTGAGCTTGGCGCTTGATACTGCGCTTCTCAATATTAAATCCCAGGCTATTCAACAGTCTTAACAAATACCTTATCAACCTCTTATCAGTACTCTGAATCCTAATTTTCCTCTTTTGTAAAGAACCGTCTCCATCCACAAAGCCTAGCACATACATCCTCATGGTATACTGATTTCTCTCGATTACTTCTCTTCTCGCTCTCATACTTCCTTTCAGCTTACTAAAATACTCATATAAACCCCTAGACCCTATCCTATACCTAATCATCCTTCCACACGCCTTAACTTGATACTCTCTAGTCTCCCTTCCTATCAAGTACTTTATAATTTTACGTACTCTATCCACAAAGATCACTTCGTCACAACCCGTATCTAACCCAATGTAGTACTCTCTATTCGCCCTGTCATATGTCAGATATCCATCTGAATCCAGTACCCCCAATAGGTACGCTACTGCTTTGTACTCTACCGGCTTTGGCTTAAAGTACAATCTAAATCTCGCATCCCATGGTTTATCTCCTCTGCACCACCTAGAAACCGTTGATACCGGCACACCAGTTACACTTGAAATCTTTGTCAACGTAAAGCCCTGTTTTCTTAGCTTCAAAACTTCCTGATACTTCCTGACATCCCAAAATGTATACTTCTTTACCCTTCCACTCCGATATGATACTCTATACCCACTCCCCTCTCGGGGGTCTAAGGGGGGCGGGGAGTGGGTTTCTCCCATATACCCTGGCGAGAGGCCGCGGGAGTTCCCCCCTTAAGACCTTTCCCGTTCTCCCGCGGCCTCTCATAATACTCACCCTCCTTAAATTTTAGATTAGCTAACTACGTATATGCCCCCTCCTCTGGCCCTTATCCCCTATAACCTCTCGGTTATAGGGGACAGGTCCCACCCATGCACGACCAGCTCGGTCAGTACATGGGTGTATCCCCACCATACCGTATTCAATCGGTATGGCGGTTCATCCAATAATACTGTTGTAATAAGAAAAATACTTTTAAATACCAACATTTTTCATAGCATAAAACAAGGATTTTAATTAACATTATTCACCCCTACCATAAGTAACATAATACTTTAACTACGTTCTTAATTCCTATTCTTTAGAGTGAGATACTCATATTAAATATTGACTTTCATATTGGGAAAAAGCAAAAATATTTAAGATAGGTTAAAACCAATAATATATGACCTAAGGGGATAGAAATGGTAAGATACAAACAAACACATGAAATACTAAAGTTAATTAGTGATAGAACTAGAGTAAGAAATATAGGTATCATAGCGCACGTAGATCATGGTAAGACGACTTTGAGTGATAGTTTGTTGGCTGCTAGTGGTTTGTTGAGTCCTACTGTTGCTGGTGAAGCTAGGGCTTTAGATTATCTTGAGGAGGAGCAGTTGAGGGGTATTACTATTAAGACTGCTAACATAAGCTTACTTCATGAGAAGGATGGTAAGAGCTATGTAATTAACTTGATTGATACGCCTGGACATGTTGATTTTACTGGTAAGGTTACTAGAGCTTTGCGTGCTATTGATGGTGCTTTGGTGGTTGTTGATGCTGTTGAGGAGGTTATGGTTCAGACTGAAACTGTAACTAGGCAGGCTTTAGCTGAGAGGGTTAAGCCTATACTGTTCATTAATAAGATTGATAGGTTGATCACTGAGCTTAAGCTTTCTCCTCCTGAGATTCAGAAGAAGTTGGCTAGGATTATACAGAGGTTTAATCATTTGATTGAGATTTTTGGTGAGGAGCAGTATAAGAAGCAGTGGAAGGTTTCTCCTGAGAAGAATAATGTTGCTTTTGGTAGTGCTAAGGATAGGTGGGGCTTTACACTAAAGCAAGCTTTAGAGAAAGGGTTTACATTTAATGATGTATTAAAGTTTTATGAGGAAGGTAGAGTTGATGAACTAAGGAGGCTATTCCCTGTTCATGAAGCTGTTTTAGATATGGTTATTGATCACGTACCAAATCCAATTGAAGCACAGAAGTATAGGATTCCAAAGATTTGGAGGGGTAATTTAGATAGTGAGATTGGCCAAGCAATGCTTAACTGTG
>Ga0190367_1001299_pt1 | contig 14699 bp, 12 predicted proteins | sample 4872181011_MG_FD_171838 | JGI IMG/M metagenome (GOLD analysis project Ga0190367, IMG submission 171838) | Hydrothermal vent microbial mat bacterial communities from Southern Trench, Guaymas Basin, Mexico - 4872-18-10-11_MG | ecosystem: Environmental > Aquatic > Marine > Hydrothermal vents >...
ACCTGGCATATCTCTCTACTCTTTCAGCTAAATCTATAAAATCTCTTTGAGTAGCATATTTTTCTTTAGAGAAAAGTCTCATCATTAAAATTATGTGCTAGCTTTGCTATTAAATTTTGCAACTACGCCATGAGATAACTTGAAAAAATAAATATTAAGTAACCTGAAAAGATTAAAAAGCAACTGTGTTTAAGTCCTGCTACAAAGGATTTCTCAGCTATTCTTCCAGCCAAGATACCTGCAAAAAATGCTTGAATAAGTATGAGATGGAAAAATAAAAGTTCATATTTCTCTGGAGATCCAGCTAGGGAAGGGAGAAGAATATTTTTTAGAAGAATTATAACTATTAAGAAGGTGTAGAAAACAAAGTACTGAGTAATTATTTGAATCCTAAGCCTGCTCCTATGCTCCTTTTCAAGCTCATCTATTCTTCTAACTGCAGCAGCAACCCCCTCCAAAACTTCATCTATTTTACCACCCGACTTCTCAGCTTCAAGAATTACAAGAATACTTTGAGATATAACCCTACTTTTCCTGCACCTTTCTAAAAATTTTAACATAGCTTCCTCAAAAGTTAATTTCCAGCTTATCTGGCTTACAATTTTCTTAATTTCCTTGCTTAAGGGGCCGTAATCATTTTTTGATACAACACGCAAAGCTTGAGGTAGTGCCATACCAGCTCTTAATTGCTCAACAAGATCTCTAAGAAAATCAGGAAATTTTCGCTCCATTTTTGAGAATCTTCTATATTCCAAATATTTTATTGCGCTGGGTGGCACTGTTAGTGTGAATAATCCTAGGAAGAACATAGAATTTCTTGGCGAAATTCCTCCTGCAAGAACACCAAAAACTATCATCATAGCTCCCAAAATCAGAAATGTTGCTATTACCACTGTTGTAATGCTAATATCCTTAGTTTCTTTGGTCATGGAGATGTCGCCTCAACTAATAAAATGAAGATAACGTTTAAGAAAGGTAAAGCAAAATATACCAAAATTTTCATTAAGTCTTCCAAATTTATTTTTCCTATAGAACCGCCTATAACGTTAAGTATTGCTAGCATCGAAATTAAAAGCAAAGGTGTTGCTACTAGAAGCATAACATAAACTTCAGCAATCGTTGAAAGTATATCGCTATATTCCCTAATTTTAAGTGAGTGTTCAAGGCTAATTACCCTAGCCTCCTCATGAAGCAGCAATCTTAGATCTCCACCCGAGCGTATAGTTGATATTATGCTAGAAATCAAATCCCTAAATCTCTCGGATGGAGTTCTCTCAGCTCTGTGTTGTAAAGCTGTTAGAACATCAAGGCCAAGCATGTCCATGTCTCTAACTATTTCTTCGGCTTCTGCTGAGATTTCACCATATTGTTTAAACTTAGCTAGGATCCTAAACATAACATCTGGAGGAGCGTTTGCACTGGCAATAGCGGCTAAATGATTTATGGCAAACGGTAGATTAGTATCAATACTTCTTGCCCTATTTTTAGCTCTTACGTAGGGATATACGTAGAATATAAAGAGGGTAAAGAAAAAGATAGCTAAAGATAAAGATGCAAGCGCTAAAAATGCGTTAGAAGTAACATGAATTGCTAATAAGTAAGCAAGTCCAATAAAAAAAAGAGCTGTAGAACAAAAAATTGCTGTAAATAGCATAATTGCTAGATAGGAGCTAAAAAGAATGTGTATGTTTGCTTTTCTTAAAGAATCTCTTAATCCAGCAAACCTATCCTCAAACTTGACTACTATTTTTCCGCAAACTCTCCAAGCAATTTTCTCATAAAATTTAAAAAATTTGTAGGCTAGCTTCATTTTATCATTTCCATAACCTTTCTAGGGTTCTTATGATACTGATTAATAATTCTTGAAACTTCAACAAAGTTCCTTATACCATTCTTAGCCATCCATTCCAAAACTTTAGTCCTGTTTTCAAATTCCTCAAGCAGCTTTGGAAGAGGGATTCCCTTTTCCTTGCTTATCTTCTTTATCAGGAAGGACTCTCTCTTAATTTCGAATGTATCCGTTACAGGCTTCCATTTAACAACCTTCTCAACGCGTGGCTCCCCAGTTTGATAACTCATCCCTATTATCTCAACAATCTCCTTTATCCTTCTAGCAGCTTTACCTCTGGTTTTTGCATGAACTAGAACTATCAACGCGTCTAAAGCTTCAATTAATGTTGGTGAAAGATTTATTGGAGGAGTGCGCAATCTATGCAAAACCGTTTCTAGAGAGCTTGCATGCATTGTGCTTAACGCTGCATGCCCAGATGCCATACCCTGAAACATAACATACGCCTCCTTACCGCGAACCTCACCAACAATAACATAATCTGGTCTCTGTCTAAAGCTTTCCTTAAGTAAATCATACATTGTTACCTCACCGTAGCGCCTGCCACGCTCATCTGGAGGACCAAATCCAGGTCTTGTAACACCAGGAATCCAGTGTTCATGGGGTAAATTGAGTTCCCTGGTATCCTCTATTGATACGATTTTAAACTCCTTTGGAATAAACAACGAAATAGCATTTAATAATGTTGTTTTTCCTGTAGCAGTTCCTCCCGCAATTAAAATCGATCTACCATACTCTACTAGAAGCCAAAGATATGCAAAGATCTCTGGGCTAGCGGTACCATATTCTATCAACTCAACAGGGCTTAAGGGTATTTCCCTAAACTTCCTTATTGTAAAGGTAGGTCCACGCGTAGTGACATCCTTTCCTAATGTAGCTTGGACTCTGGAACCATCTGGTAAGGTTCCGTCAAGTAAAGGCTCAGCATAGCTTATATAACGCCCACAACGCTGTGCAATTTTAATAATAAAGTTATTTAGCTCCATAAGATCTTTAAATATAATATTTGTTTTCATAGCTCCATACCTTCTATGCAAAATATAGATCGGTATATTAACACCATCGCAGCTTATATCCTCAATGTACGGATCCCTAAGTAAAGGTTCAATTTTCTCGAGGCCAATGAAGTCTCTAGCAACATAATATCGTATTTTTTTGTATTCGTCAAAACTAAGCTCAATTTTATATTTTTTCAAAATGTAAATAATTTTCTCCTCCAAATAGTCGAGAGCCTTTGCAGGACTTTTTATGGTTGTCAAATCAACATCAACAAGATCGATAAGATCCTTTTCGATTCTTTCAAGAGCACTCCTCTCCTTCTCCATTAACTTCGGTTCTTCCAAAATATAAATCAGGTTTCCTTCTTTCTCGTCCCATTTTATATGCGCATATGCAAACGGTTTTATGAGAGGATACCTTACATTCAACTTCTCGGGAGAAACGCTTTTAAGACTAGGTAGCTCAGAAAGAACCTCCTCAACTCTAGCAATTATAGGAAAATATGGAAGAGTTGTATAGAATTTTAGCCCTACAAACCTGCTACCTCCAGCTTTTACATTTAAATTAACTACCTCCTTGTATTCAAATTTTTCTGGTGGTATCCTACCTTTTATGTATAAAGCAAGAGCATACTTTCCTTCCCTCTCAGGAGCTTTTATAACCGAACACCAAGCTTTAGCCTTTTCGTTAAAGACCAGATCACCAGAATGCAAAACCTTCTTTCTTGATATTATCCTATAGCAAACCTCAGCGCTCTCCGCAGTATACGGGCTAAATATCTCACCTTCCCTCATATCAACTTTAGCTAAAAGAATTATAGTACCACCAGGACTTACTAGAAACTTTTTTCGCTTCCTCTTTTTACAGAATAGTCTCATCTTCAAAATGCAATACCTTGGCTTATCCCCTCTACAAATAATTTTTATTGGTAGGGAGAATGCACATGTGTAATCCTCCTCCCGAACAGATGCTTTTATCTTTAAAGTGAATTCACCCTCCTCTCCCACTTCTATTACACTGATCCACGATTGTATTGGCTTCGAAAATATAAAGTTGGCTTCCCTAATCTTTTTGGGTCCCTTACAAAATTCCAAGCATAGATCTACACTAGGAACTTTTATCTCATTCCCTTCCTCATCAAAAATCTTCACAAGAAGAATTACGGATCCTTTGCCAACATAGTATATAGGCGCTCTTGGTAGGATCATCCTTCAACTCTTAGTCTATACCAATTTTCATTATTGACATCCAACCTAATTTTAGTTTCGTTTAAGGTTATATTCTCACAAATCCTCAGGTTGTCCTTGCTTATGCATAAACTTGAATTATTTAAGTATAATTTTCCATCTAGTAAGTATTCTAAGCTCATACTTATTTCGCTGTTGGGAAAATCACCAAAAAAAGATGTTGCTAAAATATCAAAGTATATCACTTTAGCTTCGTATTCAAGCTTGTTTTCTAGAAAGATACGCATTTCTAAATCTAACTTCGAGGAAATCCCCAAATAGACAAATATTATAAAAATAAAAGACAGAAGAGTTGCTATTGCAAATGAAAGAGTAAGGTTCAACTATATCACCCTCACATCGAATTCTGTTACATTTTCTGAATCCCCCCTATTCCTTATTAAAAGAACGTAGTCTCCTGGCATCAACTTAAAGTTTTTTCTGAATCTTCCCTTTTTTAGCCGAAGAATTAGCTTCATCTTACCTTCAGGACAATTGTCTAAGCAGGGAGGGATATATGCATTAGTTATATTAACATTTTTGCACCCTTTGCTAAAGAGCAACAGTAAAGCATTTTTACTGTTGCTTGAAAGCCTGAGCTCCGAATATTCATCAATCCTTTTCACTTTACCTACAGAAAAATCACCTGGCGCAACTATGGCTAAAGATGAATAGGAGTCCTCAATACAAAGAAAATTTTTATTAAAAGCGAAACCTTCTCTTGGATAGGGCAGATCATCGGAACCCCTTCCTATTTTTGCTACAAAATCGTAAGTTACTTTAGAGATTGAGCAATTTAGGCAAGAGACCGATATTATTAGATAATCTGCACAAGCTCTAAGTGTGTAGTTTATCTGATACTTGAATTTGCCCTGAACAGTTAATGAATAAGTAGCCTCCGGCAAAGAATTGCCCAGAGTTACTTGGGATTCTGCTGTTTCATTACCCAAATAATCGTTTATCAGCACATCACCTCTCCTAAATTCCGTTTCAACACCTATATCTTTTCTTCTTATTTTAAAAATAACTTGCGAGTGGTTTGAAACCTCATGCAGCTTCCTAAAATAAACTACAATCTTATCATTCTCGAATATATAGTAAATTCCGCTTTCATATGCATTCACACCAGATGTTTGAAGAGAAAGTACTCCAACAGCATCTTCAAGGAGAGACTTAGCGAAGCAATTCTCCTCCATCTCACTGATAAACAAAATAGTATTGTTATTAACCTCAAGTTCTCCTGTAGAGAAGCTTAATGGAATTTTTCTTTGAGAGGGGTATCCCTCATAAGCTACTTCTTGCAAAGCAGAAAATATAGCTAGAAACTGGTGTTTTGCATTAGAAAGATCATGTTTGGCTCTGAAGTCGCTTAGTGTCCTTTCTGCTAGGAAAAACATCGCTAATGTTAAAACGAAGCTTATTACGAAAAGTAATGACATCGAGATTAGTTGAACGGTTGCTTTCCTATTCATACTCAACCACAGGATGTACATAGACTTTAATTTTTGAGTAGGCAGGAGAGCCCATATCGTTCAGCGTGTATATTTTAAACTCATTATCCCCACCAATTACAATGTATTCCCTCACATCATCAATTGTTATGGCCAAATATTCACCATATTCCAAACTCTCATTTGCAATAAGGTTGTTATTAAGGTATAAGGTTATATTGATTGGCTTGACATTAAAATTTACAACTTCAACATCAAATTTGGTTGCTTTTCCTTCTGGCAAATATTGATGAAATGTGCAAGGATTGCAAGCAAAGGAGGTCGCTAGTTTAAGCAATCTTCCAGGATCATAAATAAATTTTGTTACTTTAATGTTTTCGCTGAGTGTTGACTCTTTTGCTGAAATAAAGAGATAACTAGGTTTAAATCTTATTTCTCTAGAAATTTCAAATGAAGAAGCTGGCACTAGCTCCTCGATTTCTCCAACGGGTTTTCCATCAACATATACTTTAACGTCATTCAGACTTATATCCCCCGTGTTATATACCTGTGCATGTACCCTGTAAATGTCGGTAATCATATCACCGTCTTTATCTACTCCATAAACCTCAACATCCTTGAGAGAGATAGATGCTAAATATCTCTCAATTCTACTCGAGCTGAAATACTTTATTTCCTTTTCAACCTTACCTTGATAATTCTTTTGCCAGATATATAGCAGAGTTGCAGATATTACTGCCACTAAAACCAAAATTGAAATTGCAATTATTGGGGAGACTGCCCTTCTTGAAGCTAAAATCATCCCAAAATTTTAATTATCTTGAAAATAATAAAAATTGTTGGAATGATTGAAGCGTTGAATATGAAAGTCGCTCTCGCAATTGCTGCAATAGCTATTATAATACCCACGATGTTTGTTGTTGTTAAAGTACTTCACAAACCAGAAAATGCTACACCAATCAATGCCTCTCTTCAGATAAATGTATCAGGGAATGTCTCCGCACAAGAACCTGAAAGTTTTCCTCAGCCAACGGAAGAATATAATGAATCGTATCCAGAATTTCCTGAAGGTATGGAAATTGGCGAGATAGAAAACGAGACTGAAACTCCAGTTTTGGTTTCTTGTATAAAGATAGTTAATATTTACTTTGAGGAGGGTACTTACGAGTATGGTGGCGAGTATGAATATGGATATGAGTATCCTGAATATGAGTATGAATACGAGCAAATGCAGAATATTTCTGCAAGAACAGAGTTAAGTAGGAATTCTCAAACAAAATTGTTTGTTGAAGTTAGAAACGAGTGTGAAGAAGCTCAAAATATAACAGTTTGGCTGAAGCTGGCTAGAGAGCTTGGGGTTACCAGAAATAATATAACATTTTATTCGGTACTTCCTGGAGGAAGCAGAATAGCTTCCTTTGAAGTAATTGCCAATGAATATACACCTTTAGGTGACTATGCAATATTTGCATATGCTAAGGGTGAAAATACAGAGATAGCATCAAGTAAAGCTATTGTTAGAGTTGTAGAAAAAGAGGAGGTTTTCTTGAAAATAGAAAGAGTTTGGTTTTCAAAAGTGTCAAATGCAACTGAAAATGAAACAGAATATTATTATGAGGAAAGTGCTGGAAGCGTAGTTCAGGGGGAGAGTATATGGTTAAATGTCGAGGTAAGGAATCTAATTGGCGAGAAGCAAAGTGTAGATATCGAGTTAGGCATACCTCAGGGCATTTCTGCAGACTCTACTAAAAAATCCCTAGAAATTGAGGAATACGGGAGTAAGGTTTTCAAATTTACCTTATTTACAACAGCTTCAACCATTCCAGGTACTTATACTATAAAGATAACTGCAAGCAGTGAAAAGGCTACCGTAATTTCGTATGCTTATCTGCAAGTTTCGGAGGCAAGCACAGCAAAAACTGTTGAAATAGCAAGTATAACTTTTGATCCTACCGAAATTCATAAATCCGAAGTAAGCATTCTATCTGTTGAAGTTAAAAACCTTGCAGATATTCCTCAGATAATCACCGTTAATCTTTTCACAAATGCCAAACTTTGGATTGACAATACAGTAAAGCAAACTGATAAAGTTGAGGTTAAGGGTAGCAGAATAATTCAATTTGCTGTAACAACGCTTGAAGACACCCTGCCAGGGACGTATGCTATAAAAGCTGTAGCAACCAACGAGATTGGTGATTACGATGAGAAATTTGCGGAAATCACTATCAAACCAAGCGAAGCTGCACCAGCACCTGGTGAAGAACCTATGACAGTAAGTTTGAGAATAGATCCTTCGGAGATTTGCGTGGCTAGCGAGGAATGTACGCAAAACACAACAGTATTGGATGTAGAGGTAGTTAATAAAGCAACTGTAAACTTTACCGCAGAGGTTTATATCGATTTGTCTAATCTATTGCTAATTGACTCTACTCATAAAACCTCAGATAGCATTAAACCAGGAGGTAGCAGAATTGTTCCCTTTAACATAACTTCCACTGCAAACACATACCCTGGTACCTACATAATTAACGCAAGAGTTTATGGTATTATCAAACCTTCATTTGCGCTTAATGCCAGTAAAAGTGCAAATGTTACCCCCCCTGAAAATGTTGTAAATTGGGGATATGGCATCCATCACTTTGATACAAATTATGTTTTGAATATAAGCACGCCCTACAATGAAACAACGAACATAACACTGCCTGCTAGCGTAACATCATATCATTATGGCACCAAGGATATTGACGGCGTAACGTATCACTTCCTCCTAAACGATACAAATGCAGCCCTTTACATTGATACTGATAAGAACTTTACTGACGCTCTTGGTCCATTCTTTGTTAACGACTTAGTGATCTTTGGGCAAAGGGCATATAACTATACAGAAGTTGCAAACGATAGAGCTTGGTTTACTTTGCAAAGATTGTTTATAGTTTTGCTTGATAAGGATAATGCCAAAATATATATTGATGATGATACGAATTTTGCCGAAGAGAGTGAGAAGGGTGAAGTAATGCTTGGTCCTTTAGGCGTCATGGATGTCATTACTATAGAGGAGAGAAATTACTGGATAAAGGATATAGACACAGCAACTAACATAATTACCTTGCAGCAGTGTTATTATGCAAGTAAAGCAACTGCCTTGACTGTTGTTAGGCAATTGGAAGAAACCAGCTAGTTTATTCAAAAATTGGTAAGATATCCTGGGTTTTTAAAATTTCATAGTCATATTTTCTGGCAGCCCAAAATATTGTATTCATAATAGCCTTTTTCTCATCATCTGGCGGTACACCTGAGCGAAATGCGCAGTTGCACCAGTATGCACTATGACCCCACTGTATAAATGCTGCTCTACCATTTATAAATTCGTTTGCAGCTAAATAAAAGCAAATATTATTTGTTGGATGTATGTAATAAACTACTGCAGTCGTCACTCTCTGACGCGTTATATGAGTAGGTTGCGTTGATAGGGTAGATGGTAGCTTATACGGATAGATTGTAATTGTGTCATCTCTCACTTTTTCCCAGTTTCTTGTATCCCAACAAGCAATACCTACACTATCATCATAAACTATACCCGCAACTTCTTCAAGCTCCTCCCACCACTCATCGCGATAACCAATGGTATCATGAGTAAATACTAAGCCACCTCCTTCAGCAACGAACTGTTTTAATGCAATTCTTTCCTCAACATCCAAAGATTTTCCTCCCCAGCAATCAGCACCGTCCAAAAATACAACATCGTATTTGCTCAAATCATAGTTTCCATCATTAAAATCATTTACTGATATACAAGTAACATCAAACTCATTCTGCAAATTTAAACTATTAACGATGTCATCAAGCAAACAACCACAGGGGTAAACACTCAGAACTTTGAATTTATATGTTATATTTTCATGAGAAATGTCTTTATTTGTATTAAGAGAGTAGTATAGGTAGAATATTCTCTCATCTTCCTGAATAGGTGACGGGTCAAATACTATTGTTGCATTACTACCCTGCCAAACGACATCAAACCCGTAAGTAACTTTGTCTTCATCAACAAGAATTAAAGATGTTTTATCGATATCCTCAGGCAACACTAGCTTGATAATAGCAATTTTGGGCTTTTTTCCTTCAGGTAACTTAACTTTTATAGGTATGCGGAATTTTAAATCTTCCCTATACCAGTTAGATAGATAAGCGTAGTTTTTTACTTTTGTAGTAAAAATCCTTGTTGATTTCACACCTTCCGATGTTATAACAACCACCTTATAACTTTTCTCTATCTCAACACTATTGCTATCTAGACCCTCAATTTTTAATTTTAACGTAGATTTTGGCATCATAAAATCAGCTTGTGCTGAAAGATGATCATTAACATAAACCTTTATATTCGTTAACTTCTTCTCACCTAAATTAGAGAGAACTACGTAGTAATTTTCCCCATCCTCTGTTGATATACCATCTATAATAAGCTCTCCTCTACCTATCTCACCAGAAAGTTCCTGCACAGCCCCTCCAACTTTCTCAAGCTCAATACTTTGCTGAGTTTTATGCCAGAAATGAAGCAAAATTCCCGCAACAGCTGAAACTAAGATTAGTAGGAGGGAAGCAACTAACGGGCTTAATGCTTTATTGTTGAGCAACATCCTAAATAATTTTATTTAAAAACTTGTAAATTAAATTATGGGAAATCCTTTAAATAGATTTAAAAAGTTTATTAACGAGGTTGATTATATTCTCTCATCCGAGCTCTACGAAGGAAAACCTAAGCATTTATACGAACCATCTAGATATATTACAGAAGCTGGTGGTAAGAGGGTTAGACCTCTATTCGCAATTTTAGCATGCAAAGCTTTAGGTGGAGATGTACACAAAGTTGTGTACCCTGCAACAGCATTAGAGCTTATACATACCTTCTCTTTAGTTCATGACGACATCATTGATAAAGATGAGTTAAGAAGAGGTAAAAAAACAATTCATGTAAAATGGGGGGAGGAAACAGCGATACTTGTAGGTGATTTTTTATTTGCCAAAGCCTTTGAAATTTGCAGCAAAGACGTTGGGAATCCTGAAATATTCAAAGAGCTTGCTAAGGCTGCTGTTGATTTATGCATCGGTCAAATCTATGACCTGGTCTATGAAAATAAGGATATTACAGAAAAACAATACATAGAGATGATTAGTAAGAAAACAGCAAGTCTGTTTAAACATGCGTGTAGAATTGGTGCAATTTCTGCAAAGGCAAACGATGAAACTGTCAAAAAGATGGGAAAATTTGGAGAATATGCGGGAATAGCATTTCAGATAACAGATGATATATTAGATCTCACATCATCCGAAGAAAAATTGGGTAAGCCAAGAGGGAGTGATATAAGGGAAGGGAAAAGAACCATAATTGTTATAAGAGCTCTAAAAACATGTAACAGCGACGAGAAAAGATATCTTTTAAAGGTGCTTGGTAAAAGAAACGCAGATAAAAAGGATATTGAGAACGTCATTAGAATTCTGGATAGGAAAGGCGCAATCGATTACGCCAAGCGGAGGGCATGTGAATACCTTAGAAAAGCAAAATCTCTTATGGAAAAAATAAATTTTAAAGATGAGAATGCTAAAAATGATTTAATAGACTTGGTAGAATTTTTTGTAAAAAGAGAATATTAAACTAGAATAGCATTAACAACACCGTCTTGACCTGGTCTATTAGTAACTTTTGCTTTACCCAGCTCGGTATTTATTGTGGCTCCTTTAGTAATGATATTTCTCCTTGCAAAATGAGGATTAGCGGGATTTTCCTCAACACCCAAAATTTTAGCTTTTTTTACCTTCCTTGTTTTGGGATCAAAAACATTTGCATATGTAGCTTCAACAAGCCTAACTTTTAAGTTTCCTCCTCTAACTCTTATCAGCTTTCTTCTTTCCCTTTTACTAACTCTAACTGGAATATACCCCCTACCTAGTTCATATTTCCTTTTCTTCCTTGCTTTCCTTATTTTTCCACCACTCGATTTTTTCAAACTTCTACCCTGCCAGATTGCCATTTTGTTAACCTTTGATTAGTTTATGAAGTTATTTATGCTTAGCATATTTAAATATTTTCAAATGTTTATTAAAACCTGCGGAGAGCTATGTAAATAGTTCCTTCCAAAAAATACGCTAACAGCAAGAGCTGCACAAAATCCTGAAGCAGTTTTAAATCTAGTCTTTTGTGTAGTAATTATAAACTGCGGTTATAAAAGCAACCAACATTGGAGTGAGAAAGAAACCTGTTATGCCTCCAGCTATACCCCCTCCAAGAAACGCTAGAAGCAAAACAAGAGGATGTATGCGAGAAGTATAACCAACAAAATAAGGACGTATTATTAGTTCAGGAATAATGTAAAGAAAGGCAAATCCAGTTGCTGCGAACCATATTGCAAGTTCTAAATCTTTGAGAGCAAGAAAGAATGCTACAGGAGCGAGAACCATCCATTCTGCAAATATCGGCATTAATGCCGTAAGAAACATGAGACCGCTAAGTAATGGGGTATAAGGGATTTTAAAACATAGGAAAAAAGGTATGCTTACAATTCCTATAATTACCGCGAATGCAAAATTTCCAAACCATAGATTTAAAAGCGTTCTATCAAGTTCAGAAACGAATTTTTTTACCTCTTTTTGCTTATCTTTTGGAACTATTCTTATCAGCTTATTAACAAACGACTCTGAATCGACAAGAACATAAAAGCATACTATAGCTGAAATAAAAAAATTCATGAGAAACATAACCATTCTCAAAGTTACATCAAGGGCTACTATTTTTATTTTATCCTTCATAAACAAAAAGATTGCAGGTATCCATGTTCTTATTTCTTCAACAATCTTTTCACTTAATTCCATCTTCCTCAGCAAATTGATTAACATTTCCTCAACTTCTTGCTGATGAATAAAAAGGTAAATTAACTGATTTATACCCTGGAATATGCCATAGAACATAAGAATTGAAATTGGAATTATTATAAGAAATGTCGAAACCAGACTTGCGTAGAGTTTTCCGATCCTTTTCTCAAATCTTGTCTTAATTGGCTTTGCCACATATGCGAATACTATACCCATCAATATTCCATCCAAAAGCGGTGATAGATATACTGCTATGGCTGCTAAAACTATTACGACAGCAAGTATAAACGCTGCTTCTTGCTTATTCATAATTTTTACTATAGGTAAAGAACTATAAAATCTTGCGTAAAAGCAAAAAGCAACATCAAAGCCGAAAGTTAATAAAAGAGAAGTAAGGCTACTTAGGAATAGAAGCAAAAAGAAGGGAATTTTTATAAAATTTTGTTTTTTAAATTAACCTTACGTATTTTTCAGCATAAGTTAAGCATTACTATTGCTCCAAAAAATTTTTATAAGTCTCCCTAATTACTTTTAGATAATAGTCGTAATAAAATTTTTGATCTGAAATGGAATGTTTGATAGCTTATGTTCCTAGTAATGATATTAGGCTTATTTGCAGGGAAATTGAGTTGCAGCTTCTAAAACTACAATTTAATCCAAATCTGATGTTCATTTTTACTGTTGAAAATATTGGTAGATACTGGAAGCAAATTAGCAAAGTTATTAGGAGAAGCTATCCAGAAATAAAGATAATTGGTTGCACAATATCAGGCTATTTCGTTGATGGTAAAGTTTGGAATAAAGGGGCTATTGTTGTCTTTGCAAGAATTGATTCCAAGTTTAAAGTAGTTTCAGCAAATGAGAGTAGTATTACGGAGACTATAAAAAGATTTAAAGAAAAAACACCCAAGGGTTATAATGCAGGGTTTTTAATGTTTGCCTCCCTTAGGCTCGACAGCAAAATTGAAGCCTTCAAATTTTTTCTTAAAGATAAAGCACTATATGGGAAATATTCAAGAGAGAAAACCAAAGATGGGAAAGCAAATGTTTTAAAGGAATTTTGGAAGTATTTAGACGAGAAGAAGATTCTTTGCCCTATGGATAAAGTCATGAAAGAAATAGGAAAATTTGCAGATATTCCCATTCTAGGATTCAGAATGATAGGGAGATCAACTCCTTTAGAATTACCTATAATATTTCAAGATGAGAATGACATATCGAAAGGACTTGTAGGGATTTTCTTTAAAGATGCGAATGTGTCTTTCTCAGAAGCTTTTCCTGAGAGAGGTAATAGCTATGAGGAAACTCTGAAAATTTTAAGAGAAAACGAAACTTGTCTAATTTATCCAGAAAGAAAAGTTATAGTTGAGGGGTATGGTCCACTTCTTGCTAAAATAGATAATATGAGATACTCCGATTTTGTTTCTAAGGAATTAAGAATTTCAAAGGATTACAAGATTGAGGAAACTTTAAAGAAAATGGAGAAGAAAGAATTTAAAATAACTGAATCTAAAGCTCTAATGCTTATTAGTAAAGAAACATATGGTGTATATTCCGTTGGTCTGGTACCAACTCACCTGCTAAGTTTCTACCCATCGCTTATCAGCATGGATATCTTTTTTGAAGAAGCCTGGGTAGGACGCGAGAAAGAGATAACTCCCGAAACTATAACACATATCGTCAATGACGTTAAATTGGAGGATTCGCTGAAGATTTTCCTTATAGACGGCAGCATTGAGAGTATGTATCGCGCTAATGTAATTTACAGAGCAGCTGAGAAATTTAATCTGAAAAATAGCATCGCATTACTAACATCCCCACCCTGCGCTTATTTACCAAAACCTAAAAGGAGGTACATGTGCGAAGTAGCGGATAATATTTGTTGTAGCCTAGTTGGTACATACGGACTTTTAGAGATATTCTAGCTTATTCTTTAAGAGGTTGTCAACTTAACCACCTCCCTATAACCAAACCATTATACAGAGCTGCAAAACTCAAGCAAAATTCATAAACTGCCTTAAATTTGCTAGCAAAGCTTTTAGCATGAAAGCAATTGTAAAACCTCTTGGTTCTATGCTTTAGCAAGAAAAACCATCGTTCAATTGCATTCCTTTGCCCAAAAGTCTCATGCTTATAATTCAATCCTAATTTCCTTAAAGCATAAATGTACCATGACCCCCTATCGCAAAGAATTAGCTCTGGCTTGCCAATGCAAGCCTTCAACACTTTTTTCATGAAAATCAAGGCATCCAGGCTGCTACGTCCTTTACTTGCATATGTTGCAATTATTTCATTGCTATTAACATCTAT
>Ga0190367_1001300_pt1 | contig 14696 bp, 17 predicted proteins | sample 4872181011_MG_FD_171838 | JGI IMG/M metagenome (GOLD analysis project Ga0190367, IMG submission 171838) | Hydrothermal vent microbial mat bacterial communities from Southern Trench, Guaymas Basin, Mexico - 4872-18-10-11_MG | ecosystem: Environmental > Aquatic > Marine > Hydrothermal vents >...
GTATTTATTGGAAAAAATAAAAGATCAAGTGGAAATACTCACAAACTGCAAACTCGAAAAAGTTGAGAAAGAAAAGAGATTTAGGAGCCATATAAGGATAAACGGAAGGAAGGAAACCATACTGAGCGACATGATAGTTCTGTGCACCGGCATAGAGCCGGAAACTTCTATAGCTAGGGAAGCGGGATGTAAAATTGGAGAAAAGAGAGGTATAGTTGTAAATAGTAGATGCGAAACTTCAGTAAAAGACATCTATGCTGCGGGCGATTGTACAGAATACCTAGATATGGTAACGGGAAAACCAGTGGTTACAGGTCTTGGCAGTACAGCAGTTAGGCAAGGCATGGTTGCGGGAATAAACTCGGTTGGCGATCTTGCAGAAATCGGAGAAGGCTTTTTGCAAACAAGAACTGCAAAAATCTTTGGGATAGAAATAGCTGGGGTTGGGCCGATCGCTAAATTAATCAATAGGGCTATTTATGGAAAATACAGAGGTAAAACCCTTCCACCGTATTATCCTGGCGGGGAGGATATAATGGTTAAGGTAGCTATGAATGATGAGAAGGAAATACTCGGCATGCAGGCTATTGGTGAAGGAGCTGGTCTTAGAGCAAACATGGTGGCAACAGCTATGGCAAATAAGATGAAGGCAGACGTCCTTGCGGGCATGGAAACGGCATACGCTCCACCGGTCGCTCCAGTTTTTGATCCCGTAAGTATAGCATTCAAGGTCGCCCTCAGGAGACATGGAAGATGATTTCATAAGGATAATACATTTTGCAGATACCCATCTAGGCTTCTCAGCTTACAGGAGGGTTGATCAGGATGGAGTAAACAAAAGAGAAAAGGACGTTTATGATGCGTTTTCCAGAATGATTGATTACATCATAGAAACCAGGCCAGACATAGTGATCCATGCGGGAGATCTTTTTGATAACGTTAGACCAACCAACAGAGCAATTGGTGTTGCTTTGAATCAGCTTTCAAGACTGTCAAAGGAAGAAATACCGACGGTTGTGATATCGGGGAACCATGAGACACCAAAGCTCAAGGAAACGGGACATATCTTCAAAACCTTCGAGCATTTAGATTACATTTTTCCCGTTTATGGAGATAAAGAAGAAATCATAAAGTTGAACATTAGGGGCTATACAGTAAAGATACACGCCGTTCCACACTGCAGGAGCAAAGAAGACTTCTTGAATGCTTTGGAGAGGGTTGAACCAGACGAAAGAAGCGATTACAATATATTAGTGACGCATGGAGCGGTCCAATCGATACAGGGCTTTCGCATGAACGAGTTCAACGAATACATCATACCGATGGATATCCTCAGAAAGGATTTTGATTACATTGCTCTGGGCCATTTCCACAGATATGCAAAAGTAACAAGCAGTATGGTTTATCCCGGCTCCATCGAAAAATTCAGTTTTGCAGAGTCAAGAGATGTAAAAGGCTTGGTGGAAGTGGTGCTTTCCGATGATAAAGAAATAAATTTTGTGCCCTTTCCGACGAGGAAGATGATAGAAGTTGATCCGATAAACTGCAAAGGCCTGTCGACTGAACAGGTTATGAATAAGATAGAAGAAGCTTTGAAGGATAAGAGCTTGAAAGAGGCGATTGTCAGGATTAACCTCCATAACATAGATGATTTGACTTATAGAAACATGGATCAAGGAAAGCTTAAGACGATGCTCAAAGATACTTTCCATTTCGAAATCAGGCGCCTCACCGGAGAAGATCCGGGAAGAGTTTATCCTTCTGTAGAAAATGTAGCCATAAGGGATCTAATAACCGAATTCAGGGATCTTCTAAACAGGATAAACTGTGAAGATAAGGAAAAATTCTTCAACTTAGGCAGAAAGTACTTGGAGGAGATGGAAGAATGATACTGAAGTCGATTGCTCTGAGAAACTTCAGGAAATTCGAAAGAGCAAAGATAGATTTTCCAGAGGGCATAATCGGTATATTTGGTCTCAATGGAGTGGGGAAAACAACCATATTTGAAGCTTTTGCATGGGCTCTCTATGGACCTGTGGCAACCCGCACGCCACTTGGGGGAATAAAGAGAGAGGGAGCACCGGAGAGAGAGCCTTGCAGGGTGGAAGTGGAATTTGTTTTTGGAGAGAAATTATATAGGGTCGTGAGGGAATTGCTGGGAAAAAACCTTGCAACTTCAGCGAGAGTTACAGTCGATGGAAAATTAGTAGCAAGCGGAGCGGATGCCACGACAAAGTTCATTCAGAAAGTTCTAGGTATGGATCCAAAGACATTTTTTACATCTATATTTGCTCGGCAGAAGGAGATCAATGCTCTCTCCACCATGTGCGCTAGTGAAAGGAGACAAGTTATAATGAAGTTACTCGGTATAGATGCCGTTGATAAAGCCATAAAAAACATACGAACAGATACCAGACTATCAAAGAGTCTGATCAATAAATATGAAAGCATCATTATAGATGAGTCGAGCGGTGAGAGCAAGGAAAAAATTCTCATAGCGAAAAAGAAAGAGGTTGAGGAAAAATTGAACCATCTGCGAGTTGAGGTTTGCAATGTTAGGAAAGAGGAGGGAAAAGCTGTAAGAGAGCTGGATGAGGCGAGGAGTTACAGGGAAAAGGTGAAGGACGACTATGAAAAACTTAAGCAGAGGCTAAACGAATTAGAATTGGCGAAAGAAAAGTTCGAAGAAAAGAAAAGAATCTCTGGAGAAATAGAGAACATTCTGAATGATCTCAAGAGAAAGGAGGAAGAAATTAAAGTGTATCGAGAAAAGCTGGGGATGTTCAAAGGCTTGGACGAAGAGCTGGGAGGAATAGAAGAAAAGATAAATTCACTCAGAGAAAAGAGAATAGAAAAGGAAAAGATTCTGCAGGATGTAAAGAGTAAGTTAGAACATCTAGAGCGTGAGAAGAAAAAGCTGGATGCAAAAATAAGCAGGCTAAGATCCCTCGGCCCCTCGGCGCCATGCCCAACGTGTGAAAGGATACTTGGCGAGCAGTACGAATTTTTAATGGATAAATTCAGCAAGGAGAAAGAGGAATTGCTGTCTATGGAGAGAGATCTCTGCCAGAAAAGAGATGCTTTAAGCAGAGAACTGGAGAGGCATATTATAATGGAAAAGGAAATGGAAGAGAGGTTGAAGGAGATTCTTAAGAGGAAGGAAGAGAAGCAAAAGATAGAGGTTTTAATCGAGAGGTTGAGGGAAGAAATAGAAAGAAAGAGGAAAGAGACCGAAATAAAAGAAAGGTCACTCAGATCTTTAGAAGAAGTTTTCTTCGATCAGGAAGAGTTTAAAAACGTTAAGATGAGAGAAAGGAAGCTTTACCAAATCTATAACGATGCAATAAAAAGAGTAGAGGAAAAATTGAGAGAGCTCGATTGCATAAGGAGGAAGATTGCATCCATTGAGAGAGAGGAGAGCAAATATCAGCAAATCCTAATGGAGTTGGAGGAAAAGTTAAGGGAACAGAGGGAAATGAAAAAGAGGTTGGAAGAGGAAAAGAGGAAAGTTAGAGATCTGGAAGTTCTGGAAAAACTTTTTTCAACCTTCAGAACAGACCTTATATCGAGGATAAGACCAGCTCTATCTAAATATGCCTCCTCCTTTCTTGAGCTGGTTACTGAGGGTAGGTATGGAGAAATAGAACTCGATGAAGATTACAACATAATGATATACGATAACGGCATCCCACATCCAGTCGAGAGATTTTCCGGAGGCGAGGAAGACCTAGTTAATCTGTGCGTTAGGTTAGCCATCTCGGAAGTGCTCTCGGAAAGATCCGGTGGGGACATCAACCTTGTTATACTAGATGAAATCTTTGGTTCACAGGATTACATAAGGAGAAAGAATATATTCTCCGCACTCAGGGCTTTATCAAGCAGGTTTAGACAGATTTTCATCATAACTCACATAGAAGATATCAAGGAGTATGTAGATAGATATATCTCCGTTTACGAAACAGAAAATGGGGTGAGTGAGGTTAGGATTGAGTAGCTATTTTCTTTCCGCTCTCCTTGCCCTGATTTCTTCAACGGATTTGTAGAGTTTTCCAAAGATTTCAGCATTTGAATCGTACCAGTTGTGCCACTTCTCTAGCTCAGCTTTTAGTTCCTTGTTCTCTTTTTCTAAATCTTCGTACAGTTTATACAGTTTGGTTAATCTTTCTCTTTCTTTTTTGAAATTCTCTTGTAGTTGCTCGTATTTCTCCTTAAACTCCATGTACTTCTTGTACTTCTTGAGTTCTTCGTTTTCACTCCTCAGCTTTCTTATTTCTTCTTCCTTTTCTTTTAACTGGTTGTTTAGTAGATTGATCCTGTTCTCAAGTTCTCTTTTTGCTCTCTCAAGGCTTTCTTGTTGATCCCTGTAAGTTTTATACTTTTGAAGTTCTTCTTCCTTTTTATTGATCCTCTCAGTTAAGGTTTTGATCCTGTCATTTAAGTCCTTTTCCAATTGCACCATAGATTGCTTGTACCTCTCTATTTCTTTCTCTAGCTCTTCTATTCTTTTTTCCTTGGCAGCCAGCTCGTCTTCCTGCATTTTGTAGGCATCCCACAGTTTCACCAGCCTCTCTTTTTCCTTTTCCAGCTCTTCGCTGAACCTCTTTGCATTTTCTAAAGCTTCTTCTTTTTCTCTCTCGCTTGCAGCCAACCTGTCTTCAAACTCATTTATTATACTGGTGAACCTGTTAATTTGACCTACATCGAGCAATTTTTTGATCTTTTCAATTTCTTCAACACCTTGATAGAAAGAATTCCTCACCGCTTCCAACTGGGTTGTAACTTGTTGTAGACTCTCCTTGAAAGCGTTGATGTCACCAGTATCTTTATACTCAGCCGTAATTGTACCCTTCTCTACCATCTTCTGACCCCTCCATAGAAGGTAAGATTTAGTGGTATTTAAGGGTTGTTATTATTTCAGCAGGCACTTCCAAATAACAACTACTCTGGCTCGCCAATGATTTCACCGCACTTTGGACACGCAATACCGTTCGGGACTTTCTTGAGCCACCCGCATCCGAGGATCTCTCTTCTAGAGAGCTCTAGACTTCCATCAGGATTAAGGTACTCTTGTTTGAAAACAAGCTTCAATTCAGATATTCTGATCGCTTTGCCACACTTTGGGTATTCGATAACGTCTTTCCCTTTTCTAAACATAATCACAGAATCACTTCATTTTTTAAGCCTTTGTCTAATCCTGGAAGCGTTGACGGATTCAACTAAACTCAATTTTCAACAGCTGTTAGGTCTCTGTTTTGGTATACCTTGATGTTTTCCTTATCCCGATAACAAAGAAACCCTCTCTGAGCGCCTTCTCCACCAATTCCTCCTTTCTTGTATAAATCCTTATTGGACCTTTAACCCAATACCACACCAACTCACTAACGCCTCTCCCCACGTGTACTAGAAGAGAATAAACCTTTAAAAGAATATCGCTTAGCTTCACATATCCATACAAAAGAGAAATAAACCATGAAAGTTTTACAGAGGAGAAAATGATCAGGTATATTTCCTTCGATCTCGACGGCACGCTGGTCAAAACCAAATTTGCGGATTTATTCTGGTTGGAGGGTTTACCAAAGATGTATGCAGAGAAAAAGGGAATAAGTGTCGAGGAAGCAAAATCTTTCCTTATGAAGGACTATCAGAGTATAGGTAAGGATAGGATAGAGTGGTATGATCCCTCCTTCTGGTTCAAAAGATATGGATTGAACTATGATTGGAAAAAGCTCATAGACGATTACAGGCATGCCATAGAACCTTATCCAGATGCCCTTCCAACCTTAGAGAAGCTGAAAGAGAGATATCAGCTAATTGTCCTTTCAAACGCAAAGATAGATTTTGTGGAGGCAGAGCTAGAAGAGACGGGCTTTCGAAAATTCTTCTCTAAGGTCTTTTCATCTGTTTCCCATTTTGGAATGGTTAAGAACAATGCAGAGGTTTACATCAAGGTATGTTCAGTTTTGGGTATAAAGAAGGAAGAGATCCTACATGTTGGAGATGATAGGGTATTTGATTATGAAGTTCCGAGATCCATCGGTATGCGCGCAATTTTGATCGATAGAGAAGCAAAAAGCACAAACGATTGTATCATAAATTCCCTAAATGACTTACCCTCTGTTCTCGGCATAGCATGAAAGTAATAACCCTGCTAACTGATTTTGGATTAAAGGATACGTACGTTGCCCAGATGAAAGGAGTTATACTTGAAATTACTAGAGATGTGCACATAGTTGATTTATCCCATGATATCACCCCGCAGAACGTGATGGAAGGAGCCTTCCTTCTTTATACAGCAGTTCCCTACTTTCCCAGGGGGAGCATACATGTGGCGGTCGTTGACCCTGGTGTTGGTACCAAAAGGAAAGCCATTGTAATAGAGACCCCAGTTTGCTTCTTGGTTGGCCCAGATAATGGTATACTAATCCCATCTGCAAAGCTTTACAAGGATTTTAAGGTGTACGAGATTAAGAAAGACATTTGCAGGCAATCTATCGGTTCAACTTTCAATGCAAGAGATGTATTCGCGCCGGCCGCTGCCTTTTTAGCTAAAGGCTATTCACCAGAAGATATAGGGGAGAGAATTGAAAGCTTTGTCGACATGGATATTGAATTTGGAAGGAAAGAGGGAGATAGAATCGTTGGGAAAATCATGCACATAGACGGGTTTGGAAATTTGATAACTAATGTTAGGGGAGAAACCCTACTCAAGGAGAAGGATTTTGGAAGCGTACTGCAATTGAATTTTGAGAATAAAACTTATGGCATCAGGTTTTTGAAATCTTATGGATTTGCTGAAGAAAAGGAACTCTTGTTGACTATAGGTGGAAGTGGTTTTTTAGAAATCAGTGTTAATAAGGGAAATGCTTCTGAGTTACTTGGTGCCAAGGTTGGGGAAGAGATCTTCATAGACTTGTACTAGGAGAGATAAGTTCCTTCGATGATCCTTATCGCATCTATGAGTCCATGGGCATAGTTTATACATCCAAAGGCGGTGAAATAATCCCCCTTTCTTAAGTAATATTTGGAATCCTCGCAATACTGCATGGATAATTTTATGATCTGAGAAAATCTTTCCTTTTCCTTTACAGAGCTAATGATCTTCTCAAATAACTCTATATCCTTCTTTATCCTCTCCTCCTCTTTCATGTAATGCCCCCTCCGAGAGCCATGGATATCAATATGCATGCGAGAGCGGTCAAGATACCTATACCGATCATTTGTAAACCATATTTCAGCTTACTTTCCTTGCTTATCTTAGCAAGATAGATGCCCAATAGAGTCATTATGAGCAGAGCCATAGCTATAGATAAGTAAATGGCAATGGAAAATGGTATTATTGAAAAATGCACTAGGAAAAAGGGAAATAGCACGCAGATCGAAGCAATCATTGGAGAGAGTCCATCGATAAGGGCAACAACGAGTGTTGCGAATCTCTGAGATCGGTAGTGTACAGATTTTCTTAAATTTTTGAGCATCGCTCTTTCCAGTTCTTTCAGCCTCCTTAGCCTTTCAGCCCTTTCGGTCATGTACGCACCAGCTATTCCGGATATCCCCATCGCCATCGATCCAGCCAAGCCAGCGCTTATGATGGAGAGGGGGGATTTTATTTTAGCCAGATACGCTCCTATGATCACTCCAAGCATTGTTAAAGTTCCGTCAAATGCATTCATAACGAGATATCTTCTGGAGATTTCCTCTATTTCTGATATTTCAGCATATTCCTTCAGCCTTTCTCTCAGAGAATCCCTTTGCACTCTGGAAAAATAGGAGAATTACCTAAAAATTGTTTGCCTTTAATTGGACATTTTGGTAACGACAAAACGACAAATTATTTAAATGAACATTATAAAAATTTTTTGAAAATGGAAATTAATTTCAAGAAGCTGGAAAAGATTTTGGCAGGGGTTTTGGAATCCGAAACGGCATCCAAAATTTATCTTACAGTCTATAGAAAAGGGGGACTCAAAAGCAAGGATATAGCGAGGTTAACAAAGCTTCATCCAAGCACGGTGAGAAACTGCCTTTATGAACTTTGCAAGCAGAAGGTACTGCACAGGAAGAAGAACAAAGAAGCCAAGGTTGGAAAGAATCCATACGTATATTTTGCTGCTCCCCTCGATGTCTTGATAAAGAGATACATCAAAAGGCTGGAAAGTGAGCTCGATCAACTTGCGAGGCTGGCTGGGGCAAAAATCGAGATACGTTTTGAGGAGGAAAGGAAATGCTAAACGGATTCGCAAAAATCCTAGTGAAAAAACCAAAAACCGTTTTGTTACTCTATACCCTACTTACTCTCATTATCGGTTATCAGGCAACTAACTTGTACATGGTTTCTGACCTAAGCGTTTATTTACCAGAGGATCAGCCTGAAATCAAATTGATGAGAAAAATAGACAGGGAGTGGAATATCGGTCCCACCCTTATAATCTATGTCGAGGCGGAGAACGTTCTTGATATCGATGTTTTAAAGGATATGGATACTGTAACGAGGCAGATAGATCCTTATAGGCATGATGAGGGAAGATTGGATGGCGTAATATCTTCAAATAGCATAGTCTCTCTTATAAAACTTGAAAACAGCTTACCTCCTCCCATTGGAAAAGGAAGATACGAACTACCAGAAAGTGAATACTTGATAAAAAAATACGTTGCCCAGATTGGTGAAGGAAGGAAGAGCCTGGTCACAGACGATTTAACTTCAGCGGCCATTGTTTTTACACTAAGGAGGGGATACGATGGGGATGACATTCTATCGAGAGCTAACAGGGCAATAAACAATGTCACTACGAAGATGTATCTTGTAGGGTCTTTACCGATGGATAAAGAGATAAAGAAGCTGAGCTTGAGATACCTCGCCATAGTTTTTCCCATAGCCTCTCTCCTTACTGCTGTAGTAATTGTCCTTTTCCACAGAACTTTAAAGGGTTTGATAATTGCCTTCTTCCCTCCTATATATTCCATAATCCTAACTTTTGGCTTACTTGGTTTGTTTGCTCCAGAGTTGACATTGCTATCGGTGGCGATAGTTGCTTTACTCATAGGTTTGGGGGTAGATTATTCCATACACTTGATGAATAGATTCGCTGAGGAGGAAGATCATGATATAGTTTCTAGAATGGAAAAAACTCTCAGAACGACTGGAAAGGCAATTTTGCTGTCTGCAGTAACAACCATGGTCGGTTTTTCCTCAATAATGATATCCAGCCTGCCCCCTCTTGTTAACTTTGGTTTGGGATGTACAATTGGAATATTCCTTTGCCTCATCTCTACTATTATTCTAACCCCTTGCCTAGTTATTACATTGAGATTCGAAGAAAGGGGAAAGCTCGGCGCATGGAAAGGTTTAGCAAAATTTGCATCGAGTTATAGCAGTAGGGTATTGATTCTCGCATGCATATTAGTTGCGTTGTCCGTGCTTGCGATACCAAAGGTTGAAACCAACGTTAACTATATGGAAATGGTTCCAAAAGAAATTCCAGTAATAGAAAAAACGAAAGAGTTTGCAGAAAAATTTGGTTTCACTGGAAACACAAATGTCTTACTCGTTGAGGGAGATCTTACCGATCCATCTGTCTTGAAGGGGATATATAGAGTTGAGGAAAGGTTGAGAGAAAGGGGATTGATCGCTTATTCCATAGTTGATGCTATTAAAAAGATGAATTTGGGAACAATCCCCGATAACAGATACCTGATCAAATCGATCTATTCAACTATACTGAAATACAATAGCATGTTTATAGACAGGAACTTCTCCAAACTTCTGATAAGCATAAACATCCCAGCCGGTCTCAGCATGGACGAGCAGAGGGAAATCGTCAATACCATAAATGGAATTGTTGAAAATTCGCATATACCAGGATGCAAGATATACAGACTGACTGGATCAACGGCTATAACCGTAGCCCTCAACGATATGTTATTTGACCAGCAAATGAGATCTTTATTTGTTTCACTACTCTTCGTTTTTGCCACCCTCATCATTGTTTTCGGGTCATCGCTATACGCTACCATTACCATGATACCCGTTGTTTTTGTACTCCTGCTTGAGCCTGGCATCCTCGTCTTCCTCGATATACCTTTATCCGTGGTGACCATAGTAATATCTTCCATAGTGGTGGGTACGGGAGTAGACTATGCTATACATATCACGCAGAGAGTGAGAGAGGGATTGAGAGAAGGATTGGATAGGTTAACTGCAGTAAGAGAAGCGATTGAAAAGACCGGTCTCTCTATAACGGAGGCATCACTAACTACAGTTGCAGGTCTCTCAGCTGTTTATGTTGTTAATATCCTCGCTCTCCAGCAATTCGTTACGGTAATTATAGCCATGATTCTTCTTTCCTTGCTTGGATCCGTTTTCCTTCTGCCTTCCATCTACAGAAAGTGAAATGGGTACAGTAAAGTTGCCGGAAGTATTTGGATGAGCAAGTCATCGTCCATCCATCTACAACCCATGATTTCTCCAAGAACAACAGATGCAGCTCCGAGCATGGATGCGGTAAGTGGAGGCATGGTAGAGTTGCTCAAAATGATAAAGAAAACGATGAAAGAGAAGACAAACATCACAGCGTAAGCTATCCCTTTCTTCATTTTCCTCTTCAGCTCACCAACGATAGGATCTGCAAGAGATGCACACAGTATGCAGGGCACTGCTATCTGGCATGGAAAAAAATTCAGCAGGATCGCTACTCCGGTAGCGAAGAAAAAGAAACCGCTAATTCTATTCTTCTCATAATCTCTCATACCTATCAGGTTAATTTTCCCTTTGAGTCTCAGTATCTCGATCACCCCAACTGCGGAAAAAGCCAAAGCCAGGATAAGATGCCTAGAGGGAATAATGTAGTACAGCAGGGAAATGGAACCAAAGGCGTGGATAACTCTTCTGAGGAAATGATCTCTCATTTTTCCAGCAACTTTATCCCTTCCCTCGTTCCCACTATCACGGTATCTACCATATCGATAAAAAGACCAGTTTCAACAACACCTGGTATACTTTTCAGTTCTTTCTCTAACTTCTCGGCATCTTCTATACCATTGAACTCGCAGTCAAGTATATAGTTCATGTTATCAGATGTGTATGGATTTTCTTCTTCTCTTCTTAATTCCGCCCTGCATCCAAATTCCCTTTCTATGCATAACTTCGTTGGATACCAACCAAATGGTATGACCTCTACAGGTAAAGGAGAGAAACTCCCCAACTTCTGCACCAACTTCGTTTCATCCACTATTATTATTTCTCTCTTCGATGAGAAGGCAACGATTTTTTCCCTGGTTAATGCGCCGCCAGCACCCTTTATAAGATTAAGATCTGGGTCAACCTCATCCGCGCCATCTATAGTTACATCTATCTCGGGATGTTCAGTCAGCGTTGATAGAGGAATGCCACATCTCGTTGCGATGGTTTTCGTTCTATGAGACGTAGGTATTCCAACTATGTTAAGTCCTTCCTTCACCTTCTCACCCAGCTTTGGCAGGAAATACTCAACCGTAGATCCGGTTCCGAGACCAACAATCATTCCATCCTCTATGTATTCAAGCGCCTTTTCTGCAGCTATTCTCTTCATATCTTCCCTGTTCAGGTTTTCACCCGATACAGTATAGATCTTTAGTACAAAAATTTATACCAGCAGATGTAATTCTATAATCGATGCTGGCTTCTTGTCCAGAACATGGATACTACAGAGGCGATGCCTGCCCAATTTGTAAGAACAAAGGAAAGTTTCTGATGAGTGATAGGGAACTTGATATTCTTGGGAGGATACTCGCTGGTCTGTTAAGACATTTTCCTGACAAGCTAAACCTGCACATGGATGGCAGAGGATGGGTTGATATAAAAGAGTTACTCGACGCATTGAGAACGAGCAGATCCGGCTTTCACTGGCTAAGGGAAGAGCATTTGGTTGCTCTCGTTGAAACAGACCCAAAAGGAAGGTATCAGATAGATGGGGGAATGATCAGGGCAACTTACGGGCATACCGTAGATGTTAAACTGGATGACTTACCATTGGCGGATGTCGATGTTCTTTATTATCCAGTTACCGAAGAAGAGGTGGAGATCGTTCTGGAAAATGGAATTTATCCAACAGATAGAAAAATGGTTCATCTAAGTGGTACCGTAGAAAAGGCAATCGAGGCTGGCAAGGTAAGGACTGATAATCCGGTTATACTAAAAATCGATGCAAAGAGCGCCTTAAAAGATGGCGTGAAAATATACAAGGCTGGGAAAGAAGTTTATGTCACCGATGTCATCGATAAAAAGTACATTTCTGTTCTTGAAGGTTCAAAAGGATAATCAATAAATACTCAAAGTCTTATTATATTATTAGGGCTTGTAGCTCAGCCAGGTAGAGCAATCGGCTCTTAACCGATAGGTCGAGGGTTCGAATCCCTCCAAGCCCGCTATTAACTTTTTATCTTGCAAGTTTAGGAAATACCATGGGATTTTATTTTAGCACAATCGGTAACCATCCCTTGTACCCATCATAAATTTGTGGGAATGGAAGTATAGGGTGACCTGTTATAATAATGGCTTTCAGTTGCCATATAGGATTCAGCATGAAAATACCAAGAGGCAACATCCTGATTTTTGCAAATAGAAAAGCTTCTTCCGCAGAAACAATTTCATCTTTGTTTATGTCATACCCCTTCTCAAAAGCCTTACTTAAAAACCACGTAAAAGGGAAAGCAGAAAAGATAACTTTATCATTAGATGTGATTTCTAAAGCTATGTCTAGTCCTCCTCTCATGGTGGACATTAAAACAACTCTTCCCTCCTCTTCAACTCCATTCATAGCTTTCCTTGAAAACTCCATTAAATTGATTTTTCCAAGCTTTTTAGGAGATCTCTTACCAACGAAATTTCCGCTGAGGCAACAATCAAATATAAGGCACATTCCTTTGGCATTTATCTGATCGAATTTTTCATCTAGCTCATTAACAGATATAAATCCTTCCAGCCCTTCCCAAGGAACAATGCCAACCTGCCCGTTTAATTCACATCCATGACCTTGGTAAGAAAAAAGAACTATATCATCTGGCTTTGCATTTTCCTTTAACCAATCTAGTGATTGCAAAATGGCATCCCTGGTTGCGCCCTCATTAATCAAAAGAACTACATGCGTGGCATTCCAATTTTTTGTTTTCATAATTGATGCGTATAGATATGATAAATTTGAATGAGGGAGAAGATCAAGATCGCTCCCTCTATAGTCTGCTATACCAACGATGACTGCCCAATATTCTGTTTTTCCGGATTCAGTGAAGATCTTTCCCGTTGACAGAAGTTGATTTTCCGTGCCAGAAATTAGAACGATTATGGTAAGTACAAAAAGCGTTTTTCTGACAAATGATGATTTCCTTCTCTTCATTTTTCACCAACTCCCTACTACCCAAAAGTACCATGATAAATTCTTATTAGATTTTTGTCTGAGATACTCGAAACTATCCTGATCTCAAATTTAACCTCAGAGTGGCTGCTGTCAATTTCCTATCATGGATCTTTACAGAGAACTTTGTGAAAGTTTCTTGAAACTATGGGATTATCCCTTCGATTGACCCTCCTTCTGATTGTGGTCACATTGCTATCTATGGTTGTACTTTCTTCTTTTTGACTCCCCATTGTCGGAGGGGAAAGTACAGGACGGTTATGTGGAGAGGAAAAACTTTTCTTTGGCATGTGGACAATCGTTGCCGGCATCGGTGTTTACTGTTACATGAAGACGCCCGTGGGCGACGCACCATTGTTCGATGCGGATGTTGTAATTGCACTGTTTTAGAAGCGAATCCCAGGCTTAATATTATCATAACCGATGACCCCATCCTAGAATTTATTTTCATAAATATTATAAATTCTAATTTTATTTATTCTAATTGTATGAGGAAGGTATTTCATGCTCTTCTCATGATATGGGTCATCTTCCTGATACTGAATCCACTAATAGGGATACTGTGCATTTATATCTTGAGCATCTACGCTATAGTCGATGACATTAGGAGGGAACAAAGGGTATAGCTACTCCATCACCGCAACAACCTTATCGTTTACTATTAAGAACTCCACCAATTTGCCAGTCTCGAAAAGATATTCCAATTTTTCCTTACCCAGCAAGTTCTCATAGGTCATGATCTCTCTGGCACCACTGGGTGACCAACTACTTATATCGATGGTGCGATCATCAAATGCCTTGACTGCTCCATATACCTTTGATGTGTCAACCCTTATACTGAACGAGCAGTTCTCGCACTCTATAAATGTTTCATAGGAAACCTGCAGGCTCCCTTCCTTGGTTTTTGGGTACATCGCAACAAGGTTAAGGGGAGATCCACACCTCGGACAGATCAAATCCCTGTCACCTTTCCAAAACTTTTTCAGAACCTCGATCTCTTCTTCCATGCACTTCCATTATGACACTTTCTGTTTAAAAGCTTTGCAGTAGAATGGACCAAAAATGATATAGATCAGAAGAGAGAGGAGAAGGAGTATAGGTGCTATCGAATGAAAATCGCTTCTCAGAATCGCAGTGGATATTATTAGTATAAAGGCTATGACGGCATATTTTCCTTTTATTTTTGGAAAACGAAGATCAGATATCATGAGAGAGGATAAAATGATCATGGAAGAAATCGGGTAGATGGGATGAAGTTTGAGCAAAGCAAGCAGCGCAACAACCAAACTCGCAGCTGGCACAGGGAGACCC
>Ga0190367_1001301_pt1 | contig 14695 bp, 15 predicted proteins | sample 4872181011_MG_FD_171838 | JGI IMG/M metagenome (GOLD analysis project Ga0190367, IMG submission 171838) | Hydrothermal vent microbial mat bacterial communities from Southern Trench, Guaymas Basin, Mexico - 4872-18-10-11_MG | ecosystem: Environmental > Aquatic > Marine > Hydrothermal vents >...
TGCCCATCACGCGTGCCATGAGGATGGCCTCGTCTATGGCCATGTTCATGAAGCCGTCATATGTCGCTAGCTCGAGCAAGCGCCACCTGGGCTTACCCGCTGACATGGCCAGCTTAAATTCACCACGACCGTATAAGGCTCACGCATGAAGGTGTGGGCCGAGCTGAAAGGGCTGGTGGAAGAGGCTACCGGGCCATCGGGCTTGAGGGCTGTCCTGGCCGGGATGGAAGGGCTAGGCCTCGATGTGCTGCGGGAAGAGTGTTGGCGCTTGAGGCTCGCCGTATCGGGCCGCGAGCTGAGGGCCTTCAGGCCGGGCCGTAGATTCCCGGCCATTTCAATAACCGGCGGTCGCTGTGAGCTCATGTGCAAGTACTGCCGGGGGCGTTACCTCAAGGGCATGATACCCGCCGAGACGCCCGCTAAGCTGTGGAAGGTATGTTCTTCCCTGGCCGAGGCGGGCGCGGAAGGCGTCCTGATAAGCGGGGGCTACACGCGGGAAGGCGTCTTGCCCGTGAGGCCCTTTATCCCGACCATAAGGGCCGTGGTCGAGCGCCTGGGGCTAAAGGTAGCCGTGCACCCCGGCTTGGTGGACCGCGCGTTGGCCGAGGAGCTGGCGGCAGCTGGTGTGGAGGTGGCCTTCTGCGAGTTAGTGGGCGACGAAGGGACCATGAAGGAGGCCATGGGCTTGGATAAGCGGCCCGAGGATTACCTGGCCTCCGCCCTGGCCTTGAGGGACGCGGGCGTGCCCTATCTCTCCCCCCACGTCTGCATAGGCATCAAAGGCGGTGAGCTAGCCGGCGAGCTAGACGCGCTCAAGATGGCCAAGGCCGTGGGAGCGGATGTGCTGGTGCTCATAGTCTTCGTGCCCACGAGGGGTACGCCCTATAGGGGCCGGGAGCCCCCGGCGTTAGCCGATGTTAGCAAGCTCATGGCCTTGACCCGCCTCATGTTCCCCGACGCGCCCGTGGCTCTGGGCTGCATGAGGCCTAGGTCACGCCCCTACAGGGACCAGTTGGATGTGATAGCCGTGAGGCTCGGGCTAGATAGGATAGCCCTACCGGCCAGGGCAGCCGTGGAAGAAGCGCGGGCGCTCGGCCTAGAAGTGAGCTGGCACGATATATGCTGTGGTCTCCCATAACTAGCGCGCCAGGCCGAGCTGGGCTAGTATGGCTTCTATATCGCGTTTCCCCGGCCTAAATGGGTAATTATAGAGCGGCCCTCTGACCGGCTCGTTGTAGTAGGGCCTATTGCAATCTGGGCAGCCGCTCGTCATGAAGGGCAAGCCCGTGGAAGCCACGTCGAGCAGCTCGCTCTCGCTCAGCCCGAAGTCTGTTATGTGGCCTTCGGCATCAAAGTCCATGCGCTCGTAACGTGTCAGCCCCTCGGCTATGAGGAACCTGGCCAGTTGGACACGCCTGTAGGAGGCCAGGTCGGGCCTGGGGTGGCGCTCTAGGGCCGTGCCCCTTATGGGCGTGAAGGCAAAGAGGCCCACGTAGATGCCCATATCATACATGGCCTGGATGAAGCGTGCTGCCTCGCGCTCTGTCTCCCCCAAGCCCACTATGAGATGCGTGGCCACAAAGCCATGTCCGAAGATGGCGAGAGCCTTCCTCAAGGCCCTGATATGCCCTTCCCACCTGTAGGGACCCCCGCGTCCGCGCCCTTTCACGGCGTCAAATATGGTTGGCGTAGCTGCGTCAATAGGTATGCCTATGCGCTCTGCCCCCGCCGCCTTCAAGGCTCTCATCTGCTGGGCTGTCAGGGGTTGAACGGAGACGGAGATGGGGAGGTCGCAGGCCCCCGAGATAGCCGATACTAAGGCCTCTAGGTCCCTGAAGAACCGGGGATAGAGCAGGGCCTGGACGCAGGCCCTCTTTATGCCAGCCTCGCGCGCCCTCGGGAGGGCCTCTAGGAGGCGCTCTAACTCGTAGGGGGGCCACGTTATCCTGGAGAGCAGATCCGGCTTAGCCTTCGCCGTGCGGGCCTGGGGGCAGAAGGCGCAGTTAGCTAAACAACGCCCCTCGTGGTAGAGCATGAGGTAAGCGGTCGTGGGCCTCGCCATGATGGCTATCCTGTCCAACCCGAGGACGGCAGCTGTGCCGGTGGAGACCCTCACCTTCACGGCCACAGCCCCCTAGGGCTCCGTCCCCGGCCCCAGGAGCCTGTAAGCCCAGGCCTTCCTGAACTCCCTGGCCTTAGCCAGGTCAAGTTCGCGTATTAGTATGCCTTCCCCATAGCCCAGCTGGCCCAGGACCCAAGGCCCAAATTTGGCCTCGTGCCACCAGGCCGCGAACTCCTCCATGTCCCGCCAGGGCGGCCCTATTATGCAGCTGAGGCCGCCACAGCGCTCGAAGGTCTTATCGCCTACCCTCAGCGTGAACTCGGCTGTATCCACGCCTACTATGGGCACCATGAGTTCCACGGCCCTGGCCAAGAGGAGGCAGCGCCATATCTCCCTGAAGACGGGGAAGAACGAGGGGTTGAAAATGAGCTCGGCTCCCATGCGCATTAGTTCGCGGCCCACGTTAGGAGGGCCCCAGAAATCCACGCACACGCCTATGCCTATCCTGCCGAAATCTGTATCGAAAACCTTGAGTTCCCGGCCGGGCGAGAAACCCCAATATCTACGCTCCATGAGGCCTAAGTGAAGCTTCCTCTGCCGCCCGAGGACGGAGCCATCTGGGCCGAAGAGCACGCAGGAGTTGTAAAGGGCCTCGCCCGAGCGCTCGGCTATGCCTGCTATCACGTAAATGCCCAGCTCGCCTGCTTTCTCGGCCAGCTCACTCTTACCTGACCAGGGGAAGTATTCTGGGAAGCAGGCGATACGTACTTCATCGTCTATCCTGACACATTTATCCAAGAGCGCGAGGGCGTGATGCACGTTCTTCGGGTTCGCCAGGTCATCGCCGACGGGCCGGGGCTGGATAGCAGCTACCTTCACCCTAGCCAATCGCGGCACCTTCCGGGTGTCGGTGGCAAGGACTATTAAGGTGAGCGAGGGAGGCTAATGGGCTCTCGTGGGGGAGGATTTGCCTCAACGTGTGCAGGTACCCACGGCGGGCAAGTTGGTGGCAGGGCTCAGGCGGCACGTAGAGCTTGTTATATTAATCAGCGTTTTGGTCATCGCTGGCGCCCTGGCCTACGCCACCGGCTCGCTGGGCTGGCTCAAGGGGAGTGTCGGCGAGCAGGCCAGGGAGTTCGTGGCCCGCTACGGTCTGCCAGCCACTTTCGTGGTCATGCTCTTAGCCGGGACAGCACTCCCTATGGCTAGTCCCCTCTTAGTGGCCTTCTGCTCCAGCCTGGGCGCGTCCTTAATTCCCTTGGTCCTCGTGGCTTCCTCAGGCTACACGCTGGGCCTCGCGACCAATTACGCCCTGGGCCGTTTCCTTGGCCTCAAGTTCGTGGAGAAACGTGTCTCGCCCGAGCGCTATCAGAAGCTCTCATCCTGGCTCAGCAAGTGGGGCCTCGGCCTCGTGGCCGCCTTCGGCCTACTACCCGCTACTCCGCTCGAGACGCTGAGTCTCATCTGTGGTGCCTTCCGCGTCAACTTCCCGAAGTTCGCGGCCACGGCTTTCGCGGCTAAGCTCTTACAGTTTTCTCTTTTCGCTTTCCTCGGCTCAGAGCTCGCTTGGCTGATATGGGACTGACCACCTTAACGCGCTTGACCGTCACGGGGCCGCTGGTCCTGCGCATCCCGGAGAGGCTCCTTCTCTGCCTCGAGGAGGTCCTACTGCGCCAAGCGAGTAATATCATCCTGGCCCTAGGGGCTCGGCGCCTCCTCCTGATGTTCTCCTCCCTGTGTAACTCCCCGCACCGGCCATTAGTTAGCCGCCATCACTTATAGCCCTGTGCTCATCCAGCCGCCTCGATGCGCTTGAGTATTTCCTCTATCATCTGGGTCCGCCCTGGGAACTCCGAGGGCGGCATGTAATGGACTTCCACGTTCCTACGGCCTTTCTTGGCCGCCTGTACCCTGACGGCACCAGCGAGCTTCCTGTCACCGGAGATGAGCAAGACCTTATCGTCCTCGCCTGACAAACGCTCCACGAGCCTATAGATGTCGTAATCGTCCCTGGCTGGTACCTGGACGTATTTGTCCGAGATACGCACTTCCTCGCTCAGCCCCCTGCCCACGACCTCGTAGATGACCACGCCCTCGGGCACCAGGGGCTCTAGGACGGCGCCTATCCTGAACATCTGGTCCAGCACCACGGCCACCTTGCTGGGCGCGGCCTCCTCGGCCTCAGCCCTAGTCCCGACCTCACGGCCTTCCTCCGGGGGAGCCCTCGCCTTCTTGGGTCTGACCACGACCTCTATCTCGAAATCGCCGTAATCTATGACCACGCGCTTAGGTTCAGCCAACCTCCTGCCTCCTTACGCTAAAGGCTGGCGGGCGGGATATATCTGCCTCACTCCCGTGATGATTTAGCCGGTAAATAAAAGGGCTGATGGAGCCCTGATCACTTAAGGCATTATTACTCTCCCGGCCTCCACGAAGAGCTTCATGGTGGCCGATATGCGCGCCTTCTGGGCCAGCACATCCTTGGTCGTAAGTTCGAGCGCTTCCTCAGGGCACCACTCGATGCAGGCGGGCGGCAGGCCCTTCTCACGCCTGTCTATGCAGGTATCACACACTATGACCACGCGCCTCTCGGGGTGCAACGTGATGGCGCCGAAGGGGCAGGCCTCTATACACCAGCCGCAGCCGTTGCACTTCTCCTCGTCCACCATGATGATGCCCGTCTTCTCGGACTGCGTGAGCGCGTCCCTGGGGCAGGCGGCCACGCAGGGCGGGTCCTCACAGGTGCGGCAGGTGAGGCTTAGATTAACGATGTCCTTCAGCCTCACGATCCTTATGCGCGACTTCAATGGGTTGAACACCTGCTCCTTGGTCCAGGAGCAGGCCAGCTCACAGTAACCGCAGCCCACGCACTTCTCCGGGTCGGCCACCACGAAGGCCCGGGATATGGGAACCGCCATCCCCATCACCTCTTCTTACCGGATTTCTTGCCCAGGCGGGCCTCGACTATCGGTATGAACTCGTCGAGGCCCAGTTTCTTCAGGGTCTCGGGCAGCGGTATGCCATCCTTGTTGTAACCCCTCACCTCGTAGTAGTCGTCGAGTAGGAGGTCGCACTCCTCCTTCGTGAGCACGCAGCCCTTAGCGGGCCCCTCATCTGGCACGGGCACGTTCATGGCCTTCCAGTACGGGTAATCGTCCTTGCGGCTGAAGCCCTCGCGGGTGTTTATCACGCGGGCCAGCACGTTGATGCGGGCGCCCGTAAGGCGCATGTCCTCGGCCGTCACCTTGATGCCCGTGGTGTACGTGTAGAGCTTGGCGAAATCGCCGAAGCCACCCTCCTCCACGTAAATGCGCCTGGAGAACTTGCAGACCATGAAGCTGTCTATGAGCGCGTAGAGGTCCTCTATGTTGGCCACGATCTTGCCACGGCCCTTCTCGGCCTTGAAGCGGTCTACCTTGCCGGCGATGTCCGGCCCGTAAGCGCCGTGGCGGTTGTGGCAGGCGCCCCTGAAGCTCACCATGAAGCCCAGGGCAGCCGTCTTGAGGGAGCGGATATCGTAGCCCGTCATCTCCTGGCCCTTGATGTGGCAGGCGAGCTTCACGATGTCCGGGTTCTTCTTCTTCTCGGCTAGTATCTCGGCGGCGCGCTTCACGCCCTCGGCCAGGATATCGCCTATGCCCTCGCGCTCGCCTATCTTACGTATGAGCTCCAACATGGCCTCGTGGTTGCCGAAGCGGGCCTCTATGCCATCTAGGTCCTCCTTGGTCAAGTAACCGTGCTCGTAGCAATCCATCACGAAGCTTATCACCACGCCCGTGGACGTGCCGGGGTCTATGCCGTACTCATCACACATCTCTATGGCCTTAACGGTCGCGTCCAGCCGGGTGACACCGCAGTTGGCCGAGAGAGCCCAGGTGGACTCATACTCGAGCCTGGCGGTAGCGCCCTTGTAAGGCCCCTCGGGCACCACGCAGATGTGCTGGCACCTCATGGGGCAGGAGTAGCAGCCCACGATGCGGACCACGAAGCGCTCGTTGATGTAGTCGCTCCAGTTTTCCATGCCCTCCACGTAGGTCCGGCCGAAGTTGTGGGTCGGGATGGTCTGGAGCTTGGTGTAGGCCACGAAGTTCATGAGGGTGCCGTAAGTGCGGTACTTCGTGCTGGCCGGGCCCATAGCGCGCTCTTTCAAGACTTTCACGAGCTCCTCGAGCTCCTCCGGGTGTGCTACCTCCACGTCCTTCGTGCCCCTGATAGCTATGGCCTTCAGGTTCTTGGAGCCCATCACGGCGCCCATGCCGCACCTGCCGGCCCAGCGGGAGCGGTCGTTCATGATGCCAGCGAAGCGCACTAGGCGCTCGCCGCCGGGGCCGATGCAGGCCACGCGGATGTAGTAATCGCCCAGCTCCTTCCTTATGGCCTCTTCCGTCTCCACGGGCGTCTTGCCCCAGAGGTGCTCAGCGTTCATGAGCTGGACCGTGTCGTCGTCAATCCACAGGTAGGTGGGCCTCTCGGCCTTGCCCTCTATGATGATGGCGTCGTAGCCAGCCCTCTTCATCTCGGCGCCGAAGAAGCCGTGGGCCTTGGCCTCGCCTATGCCGCCCGTCAGGGGGCTCTTAGCCACGAAGGCATGGCCGTTCCCGCCGGTGGGCGCGAAGGTACCGCTCAAGGGGCCGGTAGCACAGATCAGCGGGTTCTCGGGCGAGTAGGGGTCCACGCCGGGCTCGCTGTTCTTCACCCACAGGTACATGCCGAGACCTATGCCGCCTATGTACTTCTTGGCTACTTCCTCCGTGAGAGGCTCCGTCTTCACATCTCCCGTGGAGAGGTCAACCCTCAGTATGCGGCCGGCGTAGCCCTTCATGGTCCCTTCCCCGGCCCCACCTGTCTGGGCGTATTTTTAACTTTTCCTCACGGGGCGCGGGGGCAGTCATGTAGCACGCGGATCTCAGCGCATCGGCAGGAACTTTCTCAAGGGCTCTTCCCTCAGGATTTCCTCCAGCTCCTCTATGCTTAGGCCCCTGAGGGTATCGCCGAATATCTCGCACTTGCGCTCCTTGTAGCGCTCTTCAGCTGGCCTGACGATTACCTCGACCTTATGACCGGAGGGCATAGCTAAGTAGATATGGTAATAGGCGATCAACCGATCGCCCTCTTGCCTCTCTACTACCTCGCTCCTGATCACGCGGTAGCCGGTTTTTCTGAGCGCTTTCTCTACCTCGCCTGGCTCATCACAGAAGACCTCGATATCTATATCGCTGCCCCTGTGGGCCATGCCGCGCCAAACACTGCCTATCAGCTTGGGCCAGAAGGGCCTGAGGGCCTTCATGACCTCGAGGGCCTCTTTACGCATCAGAATGAGCCTCTCGGCCCTCTCAGGCCCTTCAAGCTCGTCCGCGAGCCTGTCCAGCTCCAGCGCTACCTCGAGGTTAGAGGGCAGCACACGGGCGCCCAGGGCCTCAGCCGCCATTTCCTTGGCCATCTTGTACTCGTGCGCCTGGCCGGTATAGAGGAGCCAAGCCGCCTCACGGGCTACCTTACGCCTGAGTTCCCGCCTAACGTCCCCGGTCGGGGGCGCCATGGGCCTGCGCCTATGCAAGGAAATCCTTCAGGATGGACGTGTACCTCATGATGGAGTCGCCGCAGATGGCCACTATGTTGCCCTCCTCCATCTCGCGGGCTAGCTGGATAGCCGCGTAGCAAGTGGCTCCCGAGCTCATGCCGGCCATTATGCCCTCCTCCCTAGCGAGCCTTATTATCATCTTTATCGCGTCCTCACGGCTTACGTACATGAGGTCATCTATCAGCTCTTCCTCGAGCAGGGGCACATCGCCCGTTCTGGGGTCAACGAGCCCATCTATTTCCTCGCCTCTTCCCGAGACCCCCACTATCCTGATATCGGGCTTCTTCTCCTTGAAGAACCTGGCAAGGCCCATGATAGTCCCGGCGGTGCCTATGCCTACCACGACGCAATCTACACGGCCCCCCAGGTCTTCCCATATCTCCCTGGCCGTCGCCTCGTAGTGGGCAGCTACGTTAGCCGGGTTCCTGAACTGGTCAAGCATGAAGTACCTAGGGTCCTTGGAGGCCAGCTCTCTCGCCAGCCTGACGGCCTCAGCCTCGTTCTCAGCTAGCCTCACCTCGGCCCCTAGGACCTTCATCAAGGTTATCTTCTCAACCGGCGCGTGCCTGGGCGCGAATACGAGCACCTTATAGCCCTTGAGCCTCCCGATGGCCGCTACGGCTATGCCCGTGTTGCCAGAGGAGCCTTCCACCAAGATCTTATCACGGCTCAATACGCCCCTCGCCTCGGCATCTTCTATCATCTTGAGCGCTATCCTGTCTTTCAGGGAGCCCGTGGGGTTCAGGTATTCCAGCTTGGCGTAGATGGTAACATCTTCTCTAGGTGATAAATGCGTCCTGACGAGCGGTGTTTTCCCGATAAGGTCCAATACCGAGGTGTATAGCACTTCTCTCACCGCTGTCGTGAATAACAACGTGAAGGTATAAGCCTTCCGGGGGCGGCGACGCCCCTTAAATAAGCCCCCTCTCCTCCAGGCAGGCTACTATGGCCCCCACCGTGGCCGGTATAGTGTGCTCCGTGGCAAACGTAAGGCCGGGGCAGAGGTCGAGCACCACGGTGGCGAACCTGAAGACGCCCTTAGGGAGTCCCTCGCGAGCACCAGCCAATATGTTCACGCGTTTCTTCTCCCTGAAGATGTCCTCGAGTTGCTCAGCTACCTCGGCCACCGTCAAGCCCGTGGGGTCGGTGGCTATGATGGGCTCGCCTGACCTATCGCGCACGAACTGGTAGAGGTCGTAGAGCCTCACGGGCACGCGTGCCACACGCCTAGCGTAAGTGCGCTCCTGTATTCTGAAGCGGCTTTCACGGCCCTCCAGGAGGCCCGAGAGGAACTCGACGAGCTGGGCCACGTCCACGGGCTCGTGGGGCGTTATCACTAGCTCGCCTAACTCGAAGGCCTGGGCGGCCCTGCCTATCCTCACGCCCATGGGCTTAGCGCCCTCGCCTAAGTAGGGCATCTGGGCGAATGAGATGCGCTTTAGCACGGCTAACACGGAGGGCTTACCGGGTCTCTGCTTGCGCCGGACGACGCTCCCGGGCGTGACGGCTATACCAGCCATCGGGCCTATTATCTCCACCCATACTATTTTATCCGGGTTGGTGAGGTTTACATCCGCTCCCGTGGCCTCCTGGACAGCCGCCCCCACGCGCACGTTCACATCCACGCTCGTGAAACCGTGCCTCCCGCGCCTCGTGGTCCTGACCGCGAAAGTCTCATCCGGTCCTATACGGTCTCTCGCCAGCTCGGCGGCCATGCGGGCTAGCTCGCTTAGCTCGGCCTTAGCCGTGCCTAAGACGTGCAGCACGTATTCGGCTTCAGGTATAGCTTCTTCCACGCGCCTAGCTGCCGATTCGGGGTCCTCTAGGCCGTCTAAGATGACCAGGCCCTTCAGGCCCATAGGCCTCGGCTGTGCCCGGCCTCCCACTAACTCCACGGCCCTGGAAGCCACTACGTTCTCTAGGCCCAACGGCGTCTTTATGAGGACCTGCAAGGCTGCCCCCGCCTGAGTGAGGGCACCCCATTTAAATTAGGGACGGTTGAGAAGTGAAATGGAAAGGGCGTATCTGGTATCCTAAGACGTGCTCTCCGCTTTAGCCTCGGCTCCTGCTTCCCCAGACCCAGGCGCTTCTTCCTTGACCGCCTCCTCCTTGGGCGCTTCTTCGGCCCTTATGGCGTGCTCCGTTGATATCTCAAGCTGGGCCAGCTCGGGCGCGTAAAGGAGCTTGCTCTTCCTTATGCCCACGTGCCTGAGGGGCGCGATCTTCTTCGCCTCGTTATAGATATCTGAGGCCAGCTTGCCGAGCACCATCTCCTGGACGAACTGACCGAAGTTCAGCTGCTTGGCCTTCTGCTCCACGATTTCCTTCATTATCTTCCTTATGGCCTTCTGCTGGGAGGTCTTGATGCGGTACTGCGTGAGAGCGCAGGGATAAACACGTATTTTGTAGCCGTCTTTTGTGGTCACGTCAAAGATACCATCCACCTTACTCGTCCGGCGCCTCACCAGGCTGCGCAGGAAATCGCGCGAGTACTCGTGGCCCTTGAAGATAGTCCTGGCCTTATTGCCTTCCACGGCCACTACCTGGAAGTACATCTTTATGACCTGCTGCCTGATGTTCTCCTGCGTCACGTCGTAGAGCGTGGCCTCGAGGACGCGCTTCAGGAGTTTCTCTGGCGAGTCAGCTGGCACCTCGAAGAGCTCTCGCTCGCCGAAGTAGGGGGGCGTGGTGACCACGAACCACTGCTTGGCCTTCCACTTATCCACTACCCTGCGGCGGCCTCTCCTCGCCTTAGACATCTCGCCAGGGGACTCGGGCGGCATCTTATAAGGCTTGGCTTAGGGGCCAGTGGCCATGTCTTCAGAGCCTCCAGGCCAGCCAAACCTCGCCGCCCTTCAGCTTCCAGAGCCCCAGGGCCAGGGCCGTGCCGAAGCCGGATAAGTAGGGCGCCCACCTGAGCAGGTTCTCGCCGGAGGCCGTGGGCATGAGAGACCAGAGCACGTCCCAGTTCACGGTTATCACGCCGTAATACCAGGCTAGGCCGAAGACGGCCCCTAAGGCCGTGAAGAAGAGGGCCATTACTTTCCAGGTGGTCTTCACCAAGTAAGCGCATATCAGGCCTAGAGCCGCGCCCACTGCTGCCTCAGCAGCTGCCCTGCCCAAGAGCTGCCATTCGAGGCCCGGTGGGAGGGAGAAGAATAGCAAGCTTATGTCGGGTAAGGAAAAAGAGGGTGATGCCGTAGCTAAGCCCAGCCTGGCCAATATGAAGCCGGCTATCGCCAACAGGCCCCTGATTATGTTGAGCGCTCTCTCCAAGAGCCTCACCTCCTCGCGCTCCAGTAAGCCACGCGCGGCCCTAACCAGGGCCTGCATCATCCTCACCGCGCCCGCTATTGGCTTCGCTGCTGTCCCTGGGCAGTCCGAAGGGCACTGGCTTCGGCCCTCCCCAATCGCCGCCGAAGTAGCGCTCCCACATGGCCACTAAGACCTCATGCAGGCCAGGTAGGACGTGCTCCCAGCCCTTGGAGAGGCCCTTCAGGCGCTTGAAATAGGCCTGAACAGGCCAGTAAAGACCCCTCGGCGTGTGCTCCCTGCGCTTGTAATCGCCCAGCTCCATCACGTAGGAGTCGAGCACGGCCAGGGGGTTCACCAAGTGGTAGGCGCCCAGAACAGCGTCACCCAGGGCGTGGTCCACGTAAGTCATGAGGTAGCTCGGCATACCCAAGTCGGCGGCTATGGCCTTGGCCAGGAGCTCTACCCTCTGGCTCCTAGGCACGCCCTCGGCCAGGAAAATAGAGCCGTATGCAAGCTTATTCAAGCGGCCAGCTTCCTCCCCGTTGGGCGAGATAGCCCTTACTCTCTCCTCCGAGAAGAAGACCTTGAGCGCGTCAAGCGTGGTATCAGAGGCCTTTATGATGAGCTCTGCCCCATCGCCCGCGTCCCTGAGCATGGCGAACTCGCGCACCTTCTCGGCCGGGAAGCTGATGAAGCCAGCGGCCATGAGGATGTTCTTGGCCTTCACGCTGCCGAGCGGGACGGCCTCGGCAATCCTGCGCCACCTGCTGGAGAGCCAACGCATGAGGTCCACGCTGTCCACCCTCTGGTCGGGCATGCGATGGCCGTGGAGGGCCAGGGTGAACTCTAGGTCAACCATCATCCAGCGCTCGAAGTCCTCCGTCCTGGGTATGCTTACCAGCCTGGTCATGGTATTGGCCGTGGCCGGCAGGCCGTAAGCGAAGCCGGGGTCATAGGCCAGGTGGGCCAAATCTATGGCCATATCCGCCCAGGCGTCTTGTGGGACTAAGCTGTTTGCCGGCTCGTGCACGAACTGCACGGTCAGGACGTGGCTGAGCGGTAGGTCGGCGTGGCTGAGCCAGAGCCTAGTGAGCGTGCCCGACGTGAGGCCCCCGGTCATGGCGAGCGAGATGACGCGCCCGCTCTCCTTCAAGGCCTCGCGGAAGAACCAGGTCCCGCTCCCGACCTGTTTAATGGCCGCTATGAGGTCGGTGGTGAAGGTGCTGAAGAGGCGCTCTCTGCTCTTCCCCCCGCCCCTGCCCGGCAGCCTCTGGATGAAGATGAACACGGGGCCTCTGCGGGCTGCTATCAGCTCTTTTTCCTCTGTGGCCAAGAGGGGCTCGAAGCCGTGGGCCAGGAGGGCCTGGACGAGCTGGGGCGCCCTGTGGCTGTAAGCCGCGATGAGCACAGCTAGCTTCTCGCCCAGCCCAGCCAGGTAATCGGCTAGCCTGAGTATGGGCATGGGGTGATAGGGACTAACGGGCTCGAAGACAGCCTTATCGCCAGCCACACATATACCCCAGCGGATGCCCTCAACCTTTAGCCTCTCGACTACACTATCTATGCCGTAGAGGAAGCGACCCTCTACTTCCCACCGCACGGCTCATCACCTCCGCCGGCCTGTCTGGCTCAGCGGTAAGCTGGCTGTACCTCCGCTGGCCTGGCCCTGCTCAGTATGTAGGCCTCAAGGCTGCCTACCCTAGATTTGAGCTCTTTCAGGTCCTCGCGTAGCGTCTTGAGTTCCTCTATCGCGTCCAGGCGCTTCTCTATCTCCCGCATCCTGTGTTCGAGGGAGATAAGACGTTCGACTAGGTCGCCCACCTTCTCCAGGCCCTCCGACAGGCCATCGGCGCGCCCCTCCTGGTAGGCTTGGAGGGCCAGGGCCTCGGCTTGAGCCACCGGCAGCTTCTTATCGGGCTTCACCCTCTGCAGGTCCCTCCAGCTCACCTCACTACACCTACCTACAGCTGTAATTGGCGTTATTTAAGTGTTATTTTTGACCACTGAGGGAGAGAAGCAAGCAGTCACTGCGCGATATGCACTGCAATCCTTATTAACAGGCGGTGGTCAGGTGTTTCAGGTGACTGGCGTGAAGATACGCATCGAGCCGGACGGCAGCATAACCATAGAGTGCTCGCCTGACGAGGTGGATAAGCTAGACGAGGTCCTCAAGAAGATATCCAAGGTCAGGAGGCAGGCGGGCGCGGACAACGTCCGGATAAGGGTCAGCCCGGTGGCGCCTATGCCCTCACCAGCCCCACCGCCTCCCTTGCCATCCCAGCTGGTGGCCGTGTCGCCAGCCAGGGTTATCGCTCGGGCTGGCTCCAGGCAGGCAACCTGGCCCGGGCTTATTCAGGAGGCCGTCGACGACCTCTTCCAAGAGCTGAGGCAGTCCCTGTTCCCCGAGGACATAATAGAAGAGCTCATGAACCTCGGACTCAGAAGGGCGCTCGTCCAGACCCTGATGGCCCTCATGATGGCCAACAGCCTCTACGGCGGGCCCGTGACCATGGAGGACCTCAGGCCCTTCTTGGAGGCCCTAGGCGCCAGGCGCGACGCCAGCAACAACTACAGGTATCTGAAGGAGTTGGTGAGCATGGGCTTCGTGGCGGTCGAGAGGACTATCTTCGGCAGGAGCAAGAACAGCTATGAGGTCAATTACGAGAGATTGCCCTCCTCCGTGGCAGAGCGCGTGAAAGAGCTCGTTAACAAGCTCTTTGGCAAGAGGGAGAGGCGCCCTAGCCGGATTACTTAAGTTGGCCTAGTTTATAGCGGGCCTGACCGTAGGTTAGCCTGGGGCAAGCGGCTTGGTTAGCAACTCCTCGCCCACTATCAGGGAGGCTGCCTTCTACGAGCGCCTCAGGGCCGATAAGGTCCGCTGCCTGGCGTGCGAGAGGCGCTGCGTGATGAGGCCGGGCCAGAAGGGCTTCTGCGGTACGCGCGAGAACAGGGACGGCAAGCTCTACATGCTCGTCTACGGCGATATTTCCAGCCTCTCAGCTAACCCCATAGAGAAGAAGCCCTTCTTCCACTTCTGGCCCGGGAGCGTGGCCCTAACGGCCGGCACTTGGTCCTGTAACTTCACCTGCCCCTGGTGCCAGAACTGGGAGATAAGCAAGTTCAAGCCCGACCCAGCCAGAGCCCATTACATAAGCCCGGAGCGCTTCGTCAGCATGGCGAAAACCTACGGCTGCCAGGGCACGAGCATATCTTTCAACGAGCCCACCCTCCTCCTCGAGTGGAGCCTGGATGTCTTCAAGCTGGCAAAGCGCGAGGGCCTCTACAACAACTATGTCTCTAACGGTTACATGACGGAGCTAGCCTTGAGGGCGCTCGCGCGGGCGGGCATGGACGCCATAAAATTCGACATGAAAGGTGGTCCAGGTGCTTACGGGCGCTATTGTGCGGCTAAAGCCGACGTTGTATGGCGCAACATCCGCTTGGCCAAGGAACTGGGCCTCCACGTGGAAATAGTGACGCTCGTTATCCCGGGCGTGAACGACGATGAGGAGACCATTCGCGGCATAGCCAGGGGCGTGCTGAAAAACGCCGGTGAGGACACGCCACTACATTTCACGCGCTATTACCCGGCCTACAAGTTCAGCGCTCCCCCCACGCCCGTGAAGACGCTCGAATGGGCTCACAAGCTAGCTAAGGAAGAGGGCCTGAACTTCGTGTATATAGGGAACGTTCCAGGCCATCCTCTCGAGGACACCTACTGCCCTGATTGCGGCCGCCTCCTCATAAAGCGCTATGGCTTCGCCGTCCTCCGCTACGAGCTCACGCGCGATAAACGG
>Ga0190367_1001302_pt1 | contig 14689 bp, 22 predicted proteins | sample 4872181011_MG_FD_171838 | JGI IMG/M metagenome (GOLD analysis project Ga0190367, IMG submission 171838) | Hydrothermal vent microbial mat bacterial communities from Southern Trench, Guaymas Basin, Mexico - 4872-18-10-11_MG | ecosystem: Environmental > Aquatic > Marine > Hydrothermal vents >...
AGCTTTGCTAGCAAATTTAAGGCAGTTTATGAATTTTGCTTGAGTTTTGCAGCTTTATATAACTTATTTTATGCAAGGAGGTGATAGGTTGACAGGCTCCTGATTGCAAACCAAAAGACTTGAATAACGATGGGATGGAAGACACAAGAGATGGTACCTGCTATGTAGGATGCTATAACTATACAGCTAAACGTGGAGAAAATGTAACAGTTTTTCTGAAGTCCGACGGAATATGCGACCTTGATTGTAATGAAACTAACGGTATATGCGATCCTGACTGTAACATGGATAAAGATTGTGAAAAAATATGTGCAAAAGAAGGAGAAAGCTGTGAGGATGTTCCATGCTGCGAAGGATTAGTTTGCTGTCCAGGTGAAAAAATTTGTAGACCAGCAGCATTGAAAAGACCTTGTTGTGGAAACGGGTACTGTGAAGTAAGTTATTACATGCTCGAAAGATATCCAAGAAGTGAGAAGCTATTTAGAGGATCCCACCCAATATCGCAACGTAAAGGTAGTTCAAAGGAAGTCTCATTATTATATTATAAACGACAGCTTCTGTTTATAAATCTTTACTATTTTTGTAATTTTATCTATCAACCTCGTTTTTAACACAAAGCTTCAAATAGAGTAGAGGTTGAAGGAGATTGCACAGTAGGGTAGATAAGTGACCTCTCCCCTTGATCACGCAGGGGGTTTACAACGTGGAAGCTTGCGAGGTTGGGCGTTCATCCAGATTTACGCTCTGAGCTCATACACCCTCCAGGCTCAAGGCTCCGCACACCACTCCTCTCGTTAAGAAGTTGGCTACAGGAGAAATCTTGCAAGCAACGAAAAAATAATGAAACAGATGTTGAGACACTATGGTAGCTTCCTTAGAAAATAGCTGATATTATGGCTCGCAGAGGCGATACTGTATGGCAGAGTTCGTTTGAGAATAATTAAAGGATAGAGATGACAATGCAGAAAGAAACCTCACTTTATAGAAAATTAAATAGAAATTTCTATCCATAATTTTCGAGCTTATTTCAATATCCCACTTTAACTCTAACAACAATCGCAGTTAGATATTTAAATAATATTATGCTAAGAATTAATTTTATTCAAAATTTAGTTTAAAAAGAAAAATGAAAAAGATAGCCTTGCTTAAGGAGGAAATAGTAATCCCTGATGGAGTTAATGTAGAAATTAAGGGAAATAAAGTTATCGTAAAGGGTCCTAAAGGTACTCTAGAGAGGGAATTTCAATTTGGTAAGATAAATGTTACTAGGGAAAATAAAAAGCTTAAATTTCAAGCTTTGTTTCCTAATAGAAGAGATAAAGCAATGTTTGGAACAATAGTCGGACATATAAGTAATATGATTAAAGGTGTCACAGAAGGCTTTACCTACAAGCTAAAAATTGTTTATTCGCACTTTCCGATCAACGTTAGAGTTAACGGAAATAACGTTATTATCGATAATTTTATTGGCGAAAAGAAACCGAGAATAGCTAAGATTTCGCCTGGCGTCTCTGTTAAGGTTAATAAGGATGAGATAATTGTTGAAGGTATTGATAAAGAGGCTTGCGGACAAACAGCAGCTAACATTGAGAGGGCAACTTGTATTAAGAGAAGAGATCCAAGGGTATTTCAAGATGGTATTTATATAATTGAAAAGGCAGGTAAGAAGCTATGATTGAAAAACTACTTGAATTAAGGAAGAGGTTAAAGAGAAAGAAACCAAATTTTCTTAGACAGGACTGGCATAAATATAAGAGATTTAAAAACGATCCGAAGTGGCGCAGGCCAAGAGGTTTGCACAGTAAGATGAGGAGGAAATTTAAAGGTAAACCAAAAATGCCAGATCCTGGCTATAGCTCACCAAAGGCTGTAAGAGGTTTGCATCCTTCAGGATATGAGGAGATTTTAGTTTACAATGTTAAGGACGTTGAAAAGGCTAACAAGGAGAGGCAAGCAATAAGAATAGCTTCAACAGTAGGTGCTAAGAAAAGAATGGAAATTATTAAGAAGGCTAAGGAAATGGGTATAAAGATATTGAACAAATGAGCCTAAGATTGCAAAGAAGAGTTGCAGCGGAGATATTGAAAGTTGGTAAAGATAGAGTATGGATTGATCCTAAAAAGATTGGAGAGGTTGAAGACGCAATAACAAGAGATGATATAAGAACATTAATTAAGCAAGGTATTATAAACGCTAAGCAAGCTAAGGGAACGAGTAGAGTAAGAGCAAGAAAAAGGCATTTACAAAGGAAAAAAGGTAGAAGAAGGGGGCATGGGAAAAGAAAAGGTAGAAAGTACTCCAGAATAACAAGGAAGGAAAGATGGATGATGACTATTAGAGCCATAAGAAAAAAACTTAAGGAATTGAGAGATAAAGAAGCTATCGATAGAAAAACTTACAGAAAACTTTACATTATGGCTAGGTCTGGGAGAATAAAAAGTAAATGTCATTTAATGCAAATAATAAAGGAGATGAGAGCTTAGGATGGCCAGAAACGCCGTTTATGTTGTCAAATTTAGGAGAAGAAGGGAAGGAAAAACTAATTACAGAAAGAGGTTAAAGTTATTGCTATCTAAAAAACCAAGGTTTGTTGTAAGGAAAAGTAATTGCTACATTGTTACCCACATTGTTGAGTTTGATCGTAAGGGTGATAGGACAATTGCTTATGCTCACTCAGGTGAGTTAAGAAAGTTTGGATGGCCTTACTCTTGCAAAAACACACCAGCAGCTTACTTAACCGGTTTGCTTTGCGGATTAAGGGCTTTGAAGAAAGGTATAAAGGGGGCGATACTAGATATAGGATTGCATACCCCAAGCAGAGGTGCAAAAGTTTTTGCAGCCATGAAGGGGGCTGTAGATGCTGGTTTGCAGATACCCCACTCTGAGGAAATACTGCCTAGCGAAGAAAGAATTAAAGGATTGCATATTGCAGAGTATGCCAAAAGTTTAAAAAATGATAGCTTAATATTTTCTCAATATTATAAATTAGGTGCTGATCCTAAGAAAATAGCAAGTGTTTTTGAGGAATGTAAGGAAAGGATAATAGCGAAAAATGCAGGAGCAAAATCTTGAGGAGTGGAAACCAAAAACAAAGCTGGGTATGCTAGCAAAGGAAGGCGAAATAACAATAGATGATATTCTTGAAAAAAATTTACCGATTAGGGAACCAGAGATAGTAGATTTGCTTGTTCCAGATCTTGAAGAAAAAATAATTACGGTTGGTTCAGCAAAAAGACCTTTCAAGATTGTTCAGAGAATGCATGATTCTGGCAGAAGAATGAGATATTTGGTTATGGTTGCTGTTGGTAATAGAAATGGTATTGTTGGTATTGGTAAGGGTAAAGCTAAAGAATTTGGACCTGCTATAGATAAAGCCTTGAAAGAGGCAAAGATGAACATTATTAAGGTTGCTAGAGGTTGCGGCAGTTGGGAATGCGCTTGTGGTGAGGAACACAGCATTCCCTATGCCACCTATGGGAGAGAATCAAGCGTAAGGATAAAACTGTTTCCAGCACCAAAAGGCACAGGTTTGGTTGCTGGGGATGTTGTTAAAGACATACTTTCGCTTGCAGGAATTAAGGATGTTTGGTCAAAAACGTTTGGGCATACAAAAACAACGATAAATTTGGCTAAGGCAACGTTCGAAGCTCTGAGAAATCTAAGTAAAGTAAAGGTTGGTAAGTATGAAGTTATTAGCAGTAGTTAGGGTGAGAGGTGTAGTAACGGCAAGTCAAAAAGTTATTGACACGCTTAAAATGCTGAGGTTGCATAGAACCAATTATGCAACTTTAGTTAAGGATACTCCAAGCTACTTAGGCATGCTTAGAAAGGCCAAAGATTACATAACTTGGGGGGAAATCGATAAAGAGACTCTTAAGGAGCTTATTGTTAAGAAGCTAAGAATCACAGGTGATAAAAAAATTAATGAGGAACTTCTGAAGAAGTATGGATTTAAAAACCTAGACGAGTTCATAGAAAAACTCCATAAATGTAAGGTTGATCTAAGAGATTTCAAAGAGATTAAACCATTCTTTAGATTAAGGCCCCCAAGCAAAGGTTATAAAAGTATAAAGCATCCATGGCCGAGAGGTGCTTTAGGCTATAGGGGTAATGCAATAAATGATTTAATAAGGAGGATGCTCTAATGGTTGTTAGGCGTAAGAAAAAGTCAAGGAAATATAGAGGGAAAAGAACTTATGGACATGGAAGGCATAAACAAGCAAGAGGTGCTGGGCATAGAGGTGGTAGAGGAAAAGCAGGAGGATGTAAGCATAAGTGGTCATATATAACAGCGTATAAGCCAGATCATTTTGGTAAATATGGTTTCTCTCCTCCAAAAGAGGTTAGAAGAGAGATTAAAGCTATAAACATTAAAGAAATAGCGGAAAGGTTGGAGAGATGGCTTAACGAAGGGATTGCTGAAAAGAAGGATGATGTAATAGAAGTTTATCTAGAGAAAGCAGGTTACAACAAAGTTTTGGGCACCGGAAAGCTAAAAAAGCCACTAATAGTTCATGCAAAATACTTTTCCAAACTAGCAATTAGAAAAATTGAGGAAGCTGGAGGGAAGGTAGTTAAGGTAAGTTGAATTTGGAAAAGTTATTTTACTATATTCCCAAGGTAGAGGTTCCGAGGAAAGTAGTAAGCTTTAGGGAGAAGCTATTTTGGACTCTTATAGTCCTTATAGTGTATTACATACTTTGCCAAGTCACAATTTACGGTTTAGATCCGACAGCAAGCGATTACTACAAAGAAATGCGCGCAATTCTTGCCGGTAACTTTGCGAGTATTATAACACTTGGTATAGGACCAATAGTTATGGCAAGCATAATTCTGCAGCTATTAACAGGTGCTAAAATTATAAAGTTTGATTTATCTACAATCGAGGGCAGAACATACTACCAAAATGTTGAGAGGTTACTTGCCATTATTTTTACTCTTATAGAGGCAAGCATGCTTGTTATAAGCGGTCAGCTTCCACCTAGAAAGGAATTCATAGAGGCACTTGGGTTTGGAAAGGCAGCAAGCATCTTAGTTTTTCAGGTATTTCTTGGCGGTTTGCTTATAATATTACTTGATGATGTTGTTAGTAAATGGGGGTTTGGTTCAGGGTTAAGCCTATTTATAGCTGCTGGAGTCAGCCAGGAGATTATGGTAGGGGCATTTAATCCTTTACCAACAGAAGGGGGAGAACCAGCTGGTGCAATACCAGCATTTTTAGTATCCTTAAGCAAAGGGATGCCAGAATTCGTAAGACCTGGCTTAGCGCCAGATTTGCTTACCGTCTTCGCAACTATAATTATTTTTATTATATGTCTCTACGCTCAAGTAATGCGTGTTGAAATACCTTTAGTTTATGGAAGAATTGGGAAATTCGGAAGAAGATTTCCAGTACCCTTAGTTTATGCAAGCAATTTACCTGTAATATTTGCAATGGCCTTATTAATGAACTTCAGAATCTGGGCAACCCTACTATCCACCAAAGGTTTGAACGAAATAACTATCTTCGGCCATAGCATTACACTTTGGGTTATTGATGCTGGAGGTCACGTTACTGGAGGTTTGTTATATTATCTTATGCCAAATACGCTGTTTACAGAGCATCTAGTGCAGGGTATACTGACCAAGCACGAAATCCTTAATGCAATAATTTTCACAATCTTTATGGTTATAACTAGCATCATCTTCTCGGTACTCTGGGTTGAGGTATCTGGCATGGATGCCGAAAGTCTTGCGAAAAGATTGCATGAGGCTGGTATGCAAATCCCCGGTTTTAGAAGAGATGAAAGGGTTACATTGAGAATTCTCAAAAGATACATTCCAGCGGTTACTATTCTTGGCGGAGCATTTGTAGGTCTATTAGCCGCATTTGCAACATTAACTGGAGCTTTTGGGGGAGGAACTGGTGTTTTGCTTTTAGTTGGTATAATCTATAATCTTTATCAGGAGATAGCATCACATCAATTAATGGAGATGCATCCAATAATAAGAAAAATCGTGGGTGAACGAAAAATTGCCTTCTAAACTTATTGTTGTGACGGGTGTGCCAGGATCGGGAACAACAACAGTCGTAAAGAAGGCTTTGGAGAAGGCTAAAGGATACAGATTTATCAATTATGGAGATATCATGTTTGATATCGCCAAAAGGAAAGGCTTGATTAGTCATCGCGACGAGATAAGAAAGCTTGATCAAAACACGCAAAGAATGATACAAAAGAAGGCTGCTGAAGAGATAGCAAAAATAATGGAGAATGAAAACGTTATCTTGGATACGCACTGTACTGTGGCAACACCAAAAGGCTACTTGCCTGGATTGCCAGAGTATATATTAAGGATTCTCAAACCCAATATATTTGTTATAATCGAGGCAAACCCCGATGAAATTCTAGGAAGGAGGCTCAAAGATACTTCAAGAAAAAGAGATATTACCTCTGAGAAGGAAATTCAGGAGCATCAACAGATTAATAGGAGCATTGCAACAAGCTATTGCATGCTCACTGGAGCAACATTAAAAATCCTTAAAAATCATAATGACAGGCTTGATGAATGTGTCAATAATTTCCTAAAACTTCTTGAGGACTGATGGAGCCCTTTCTAGGAATCACAATTTTGTCCTTCGTAGCAGTTTTTATAAACATTTTCATGACGAATCTCCTAATAGACAAGAAAAAAGCTAGGAAGCTTTACGAAAAGCTAAGAGAGCATCAGTCGAAAATTTTGGAAGCTTACAGAAAAAGAGATATGAAGAAGATTAAGGAATTGCAGAAAAATCTGCAGGAAATCAATGAGGTAAGGTTGGAATTCATGAAAACCGTTCAAATTCCGATGTTTGTATCAATTACACCAGTAATTTTTATCCTAGCTATTATAGGCAAATTATATTCGGGAAACAAAGCTGTTGTTGAATTACCTTTCTCGCTTGGAATAATAGAGTGGCTCCATAGACATATGACATGCGGTTTCTTTAAGGTGTCGCAAAACTGCGTAGCGCTTTCTGGAGCCGAATTGGGATGGATAGGGTGGTATTTCATTTGCTCTCTATTTTTTACCACTCTTCTTAGAGCAATACTTGGAAAGCCTTATTAAAGTATTGTGTATTTAACTTTAGTTAAAAAATGAGAATTGCAGAGTTTCAGAAGCTTATAAAAGATATTTATTTTGAGAAGGATAAGGCAAGAGGTGTCATGCCAACCTTTTTGTGGATCATTGAGGAAGTGGGAGAGCTAGCGGAGTGTATTTTGAAGAGGGGGGATAATGAGAATATTAAAGAAGAAATTGCCGATGTAATTGCGTGGATCTTTTCCCTAGCTAACTTGCTAGGGATAGATGTCGAGGAAGCCATAAAAAGTAAATATTTAGATGTATGTCCTAAGTGTAAAAGTAGACCATGCGTTTGTAAAGAGGTTAAGTCAACAATAAAATTATGAGACATATATGCCCAATCTGTGGAAATTGTCTCTCAGTAGAATATAAGATAGAGAAGCTTAACGGCATTTCTTTTGCAAGTATCTCTGTAGACTGCGGATGCGGATTTAAAGTAAAGGATGTTGTTATATTCGGAAATAAATTGCCAAGTAAGTATACACTTAAAATTACTAGTGGGGAGGATCTAAAGACAAAAATTATAAAATCTAGTAATTGCAGCATTGAGATACCTGAGATAGGAATTAAAGTTGAACCAGATAAATTGGAGGGTAGAATAACCGATACGGAGGGTGTCTTGAAGGAGGTTTTAGAAGTTTTAAGCTTGTATAAGTCATTTTTAGAAGATGGCAAGGAGAAAAAGCATCTGAATGATATGATAAAATGCGTTTACGAAGCAATGGAGGGAAAGAGGAAGCTAACATTAATACTTGAGGATCCTTCGGGAAATACGAAGATATTTTCTGAAAACGCTGAAAGAGAGATTCTGATGGACAAATCTTATGGTTAAGGTTATAAGCAGAGGAGCTGAAGCGGAGATAGTTCTGAGTAATGGTGTTGTGATAAAGAGAAGATTGAGGAAGAGGTATAGAATCGAGGAGCTGGACAAGAAGATTATAAAAATAAGAACGAGGAGAGAAGCAAGGATTATGAAAAAAGTTTCAAAGCTAATACCAGCTCCAAGAATCTTGGAAGTTGATGAGAAGGAGGGAATTATAAAGATGGAGTTTATCAATGGTAAGCCATTGAGAGATTTGATAGAAGGGAATAAGAACGTGAATGGTATTCTGAGGAAAATTGGTGAAAGTATAGCAAAACTACATGCAAATAACATAATTCATGGCGATCTAACAACTTCAAATATAGTTATAATGAGTGATGTTCCTTATTTCATAGATTTTAGTTTTTCGGAAATAACAAATTCTTTGGAGAAGAAAGGCGTAGATTTACATTTATTTAAAACATCATTAAAAGCGCACGCAAAGGGTAGTCTCTTCAATTATTTTCTTCAAGAGTATAAAAAAAGTTATAAGTTAGCAGATGCTGTCATTGAGAAAATGCACGAAATTGAGAAAAGAGGTAGATATATAGAGAGATGAACTATCTTCCATAAAATGTCACTAAGAGTACCGTTTTCAATCGGGTGAATTAGGGGAAAGGTGGGTGGGAAAGATTTAAATACTTTAGATGCACATTATTTTCAAGCACAGGTGCCCCCTGTGCAAGGAAAATGCGCCACCCATCAAAAGACTTCCCATTTTGAGAAAGGTAAACAGCTCGACCCAGCCGTAGTGGCGTGTTTATCTGGGGAAGCCACCCGTTTTAAAGGGTGGTAGTTCACGCTAAGGGATAAACAACAATTGATGTTTAGTGGAAGTTGTTACTACCTTGTGGGCTTTGGTTTTGATTTTTAAATACTTAAATAACTATTTAAATACTAATTTAAATTATGGTAAACATGTTAAAACTTGATTATATCTACAATTTGAGAAGTGGATTATGCGAAAATATTGCAAAAAGCGAAAAGGATATTCTAGAATCTCTTGAATTATTAAGAAAAGCTTGGTATCACGAAGTTGCTGGAGATTTAAGTTGCAGGCAAGCATTTTACGACTGGGCTAGAAACATATATGAGGTTTGTATGCTTAATGCTATCAAAGCTGTTAATAGACTTTACTCTTGTAATGTTGGAGGTAGCTACCCGAAAGTTATTAGGAATTTGCTTAGGTATTACGTAGTAAATGGTTTACTTGACAGGAGGATAATTCAAATAGTGAGAATTGTTAGGGGGAGAGGTAGGAAGTGCTATATGAGCGAGATCTGGACCTATAAAAATTTTTTTATGAAGGAAATTGAAAAATTCTATGCGAAGATAATAACTGGGTCTTTGCGGGCGAGTATATTATTTCTCAACATGCAGCAAGAATTTATTCTAAAGGATATTGCCAGTGTTGGTAGGGAAATCTGTAGAACTATGCTAAATAGGATTATTTCGATGTATTCTGATATAATAACATCGGAAGATGTTATGAGGAAGGTTAGGATACTGAAAATAGCTAGAAAGAGGGAGGGGGTAAGCGCTAAAGATCTAGCCATGTGTTTTGACATGAGGGAGGAAGATGCTGAGGATCTGCTTGTTCATTTACATTTAGAAGATTTAATAGAAAAAGAGAAGGATCTTTTCAAATGCAGAAGAAATTTGGTTGAGAAAATTCTCGCAGATTGGTATAGAAGAAGAAGGATTAGCAAAGCATTAAAAAAAGTAAAAGTGGTGAAGGACCCCTTCTAATCTATCCTTATTCTTTTTCCCTTACTTCTCCTAGCCTTGGGCAACACAATCTCAAGAACACCATTTCTATATGTTGCCTTAGCCTTCTCAGGAATAACTTCTGTTGGCAAAGGTATTTCTCTATAAAATCCTATAAATCCTCTTTTCGCAAACATAGCACCTTTCTCTCGTTTAACTTCTTCCCTTTTATGCTTAGCTGCAATTACCAAAGAGTCTTCCGTTGCTTCAATATCTATATCGTCCTTCTCCATCCCAGGAAGCTCTGCTCTTACTATTATCTCATTATTTGTTTCCTCAATATCAACTATTGGCTCTCTCAAAAACCCTTCCTCTTCAAGTGGTCTGAGCATTCTTCTTATCATTTCTCTCATATCTTCAAATCTCTGCTCAAATTCTCTAAATACATCAAAGGGGCTCGATATAATATCCCTTTCTCTTTCTGAGGTGATCCATCTTCTCGTATATTTTCTCCACCACTTTTCCATTGCTCTCACCTAAAATAATATTATTTTTCAAAATTTTTTAAGTTAACTTTTTCACTCTCTTAAAGCTTTTAAATTAGCTCATAAATGACATTTCATGGTTAAAAGGATACTTGCATTAATAGATGGAGAACACTATCCTTTAGTCATAAAGGATGCATTAGCAGAATTAAATAAGCATGGTAAGGTTGTTGCCGCTTTATTAATAGGTCTTGGCGAAAAAATTGAAAAAAGCATGCTCAAAACCCTTGGAGTTAATGTACTGCTTTGCGAGGAGGATATTGCTAAAAGCTTAGTAAGAGCAATAGATACCTATAAACCAGACGTTGTTTTTGACCTGAGTGGAGATCCTCTGTTGGATTATGAGAAAAGATTTTCCATTGCTTGTGAAATTTTACTTAAAGGCTGCGAATACGCTGGTGCTGATTTCCATTTCAAGCCAGTCATTTTTAAAGAAGTTTTGGAGAAACCTAGCCTAGCAATAATTGGCCTAAGTAAAAGAGTAGGAAAGACAGCAGTCGCAGCATATGTTGCAAGGTTGTTAAAGGAAAGGGGAGAGAGTGTCGTTGTTCTTACAATGGGAAGAGGAGGTCCTAGGGAGCCGGAAATCGCTGAGGATGTTGATACGAAATACCTATTAAAATTAAGTGAAGAGGAGAAGCATGCTGCTAGCGATTATTTAGAGGATGCCCTAATAAGCAAAGTCAGAACTGTCGGTTGTAGACGCTGTTCCACAGGTATGGTTGGTAAAACATTTTTGGATAACTTGGAGGAAGGTGCTAGAGTAGCGAATAAGCTTGGAAATTTTATAATTGTTGAGGGTAGTGGTGCCGCATTACCATGTATAAAAACTAATAAAACAATTCTGGTTGCATCAGCCAACTTGCCACTTCATGAATTTTCCAAATATTTTGGACCATACAAAATAAAGTTGTGCGATATGGTTGTGTTGACATGCTGTGAGGAACCCTTTGCGGATAAAGCTAAAATTGCCAAGATAAAGCAAAATATCATGAAGATTAAGGAAGTACCAATCGTTGAAACAATTTTTAGACCAAGACCTTTAGGAAATGTTACCAAAAAAGATGTTATGCTTGTTACTACAGCGAAGGGTGTAATTCTAGATAAACTTGTAAATTATTTGGAAAAGAAATATCATTGCAATATTATTTATGCTTCTTCAAATCTTGCTAATAGAGAATCTTTGCGAGACGATTGCAAAAAGTATTTGAATAGAGTTGATGTGGTGCTCGCAGAATTGAAGGCAGCTGCTGTAGATATTGTTGTGAAGGAGGCTATTAAGGTAGGTACAAAGGTGGTTTACATAGACAACGTCCCTATAGCAAAATGCGGCAATCTGGATGCTGAAGTTCTAAAACTATATGAGGAAGCTAAAAAATGCCAGAGGAAATAGTTGTTATAGGTAGGAAGAGAAAAAGTTTATTTTCTAGATGGATTCTTATGCAAAGCCTATCAATAGCTGGACTGGACAAGGATACTGCTTTCAAAATAGCAAACGATATAAGAAATGATCTTCTTTCCTCAAAGATAGATAAAATAACAACTGCTGAGCTTAGGGAAGTTGTTGAAAATAAACTAAGGCTAGTAGATGAAAAAGTTGCACATCGTTACAAAATACTTCAGGATTATAAGAATATGAAGGATAGGGGTATCATAAAGGATCCATTAATTATATTGATCGGCGGTGTTACTGGCACAGGTAAAACGGTTGTTGCTGCGGAACTTGCTTATAGAATGGATATAAAGCATATCATAGGTACTGACTCCATAAGAGAAATCCTTAGAATAATCCTATCGAAGGATTTGCTTCCAACCCTGCATGAAAGCACATACGAAGCTTGGAAACACATAACAATGCCATTTATTTCTGAAGATGAAAGGATTAGACAAGGATATTTGGAGCAAGCCAAGGTAGTTTCAGCTGGTATTAGAGCTATAATTAACAGATCTATAAAGGAAAGCCTCGATGTTGTTGTGGAAGGGATTCACAATTTGCCAGAGTTTCTGAAGTGCTACAAGGATAATCCAAACATTATAACCTTAGTTTTGACAATAAAAGATGAAAATATCCACAGAAGTAGGTTGAAGACAAGGATAAAGAGTAAAAGAGATCCCGAGAAATATATGCAGGAGTTTAAGAAAATCAGAACTATAAATGACTTTATAATTGAACAAGCAACGATTTATGACATACCTGTCATAGACAATGAGAACTTGGAGAAAACATTAAATTACATAATTAATAGATTAGTTACTCCGAGAATCGAGGAAATAGTTAAGAAGGTTACCTCCTCCACTCGCTAAAGCAAGAGGCTTCCAACATAGAAGTTGGATGTTCACCTAGAGCTTTACGCTCTAATCTCATACACCCTTCGGAGCCCACGAGCCTCGCCACCCCATCCTTAATGAGAGGAGTAGGCCACAGAAGAAGTATGCGTTTAAAGGTATTTAAATATTTCCCACCCATTTCCTCCGTGTATCCCGCCTTAAAAGGCGAGGTTTTGCAGGCAACAGTTTTATAAAATCTCAAACTTTCTAACCTCTGCAAACCTTATAGGATTGACTTTTTTTGCTGCGTTAAATATTAGCTTATTTAGCTCACCAGATGCTAGTTTCTTAACGATGTTATCCAACTTCTCCTTCTCCAACTTCTTTAGAGACTCTCTAATCCTTCTCCTCAACTCCTTTTCCCTTGTTGTCTGAAGGGCGCCAGCAGCTATTACCATGGTTTTTAATCTTATTTTCTTACCATCCTTTGTCTCCAAATCCTCTACATTATCGATTCTTGTATGTCTTCTCCTAACAAGCGTTTTTTCTAGCTCTCTAGCTATGTAATACTCTTTAACAGCTGTATACGCATTTTCCCCTTTAACGTCAACAACTTTGAATACAAATAATTTATATTGGGCATTTGCATCCTTATTTCCAAGCATACCTAAATCTATCTCCACTTCCCTCCCTACAACACTTCTAGGATCGTCAGCGGGTGTTTCTCCCACCTCTTTTTCATCGAAAATCTTAGGAGCAAGTATTCTATACCATCTCTTCAGCTTCCACTTGTCCTTCACCCTTGGTTTAACCATCTAACACACCCTCCGCAACTCTTTTGCAAAGCAGGAGGTCATCAGTTGTGGTTACGAATGTTTCTAATTTTTTTGCAACAATTTTGCTAATTATCTCATTATTTCTACTATAAGTCTTTATATAAAGGTTTTCCAAAGATAAATTATCAACATTTAAAGCTTTGGCAATACTTTTTGCAAGCTTACTTGTGGAATATCTTGCAACAATCTTTGCTTCAAACTTCATGGTTTGTACTTCCAATTCTCTGGAAGAGCTCCAGTTTCTTTATAGTAATCCACGAGCCTCTTTATTTTAGCTTCTATCAAATCTAAACCATGCTTGGAATGCAGATCCTTCGGGTTCCTAGCTAAATGTTTCTTAAGTTTTTCGGCCCTCTTCATCAAACATTCCAAATCCTCTGGAAACTTGTATAATCCTCTCCCCTTCAAAATTTTAGTAATTTTCTTACCTGTAGCTTGCTTAACGTCAGGTATACCATATTGATCTCTCAGTATCAATCCAATCTCGCTTGGTCTTCTACCTTCCTTAGCCAATCTAACAATAAGCTCCTCTATCTCCCTAGACTTATATTCTAACCAATTAGGTGGTATTTTCCTTAGAGGCTTCTTGGATCCCGACCTACTCCTTCCTTTGGCTCTTCTCTGCATTTTTCAAATACTCCCCCAATTTTTTTAATGCTTTATATCTATGCGATATTTTATTTTTTTCGCTACCTAACTCAGCAAATGTGTTATTGTAATTCTCTGGAATAAATATAGGATCAAAACCAAACCCCTTTCCACCACGCTTACTATGCGAAATCCTACCATTCACTGCACCTTCAAATATTCTTTTGTTTTTACCGTCGAAGTATCCAACTACAGAAATAAACTTCGCATTTCTGTTTTCAACATTCTCCATTAGCTTTAAAATCCCATTGTTTCCTATTGTTTTAAAAACATATGCTGAGTATACGCCAGGAAAGCCTTTCAAAGCCTCTATGAATAATCCAGAGTCCTCTACGAAGAAGGGCTTACTCAACTTATCCTGCAAATACTTGAGCCCAAAATCTACAACCTCCCTCAAGGTTTCTGCCTGAACTTCTGGATATGGGATATGTTTCATCTCTATTTTTATACCATATCTACCTAAAATCTCTTTAGCTTCCTCAAATTTCCCCTTATTTCCTGTTACGAAGTATATCTTAAAGCTTACCAACTTTACCACCTAGAGAGCATTAGACAAGTGAACCACTCCACTCTTATGCAGGAGCTTCCTGATTTAATACGCTTTGAAGGATATAAGCTGAATTTATAGCTTAGCATGCTTAATCAACTCCCTTATTGCCTCATCTATAGTAACCCGCCTTTTCTTTTTTAATTGCAACCTTGAAACCACCTCAAGCAATTTT
>Ga0190367_1001303_pt1 | contig 14686 bp, 11 predicted proteins | sample 4872181011_MG_FD_171838 | JGI IMG/M metagenome (GOLD analysis project Ga0190367, IMG submission 171838) | Hydrothermal vent microbial mat bacterial communities from Southern Trench, Guaymas Basin, Mexico - 4872-18-10-11_MG | ecosystem: Environmental > Aquatic > Marine > Hydrothermal vents >...
GATGGCTATCACATGTAAAAGCGATGATGAGAAGGCTTGGAACAATCTCGCTAATGCTCTTAAGGATTTAGGCCTTAAGATGGCTCCATCGAGAGCATATATGATGGCTATCACATGTAAAAGCGATGATGAGAAGGCTTGGAACAATCTCGCTAATGCTCTTAAGGATTTAGGCCTTAAGATGGCTCCATCGAGAGCATATATGATGGCTATCACATGTAAAAGCGATTTAGAGGTGGCTTGGAACAATCTCGCTAATGCTCTTAAGGATTTAGGCCTTAAGATGGCTCCATCGAGAGCATATATGATGGCTATCACATGTAAAAGCGATTTAGAGGTGGCTTGGAACAATCTCGCTAATGCTCTTAAGGATTTAGGCCTTAAGATGGCTCCATCGAGAGCATATATGATGGCTATCACATGTAAAAGCGATGATGAGAAGGCTTGGGGCAATCTCGCCATAGCCTCCTTGGAGCTGTCGGCCCCCTCGCCAGAGGTGGCCTGGGCCCTGGTGCCTGAGGCCGTTGGCATCCTCCGCCTGCTGGCCAAGCGCCGGCCCTCAATGCTATCAGAAGAGCCGGGCCTTTGGGCCATAACGATAGGCCTGCCCTTGGCCCTCTCCTCCCTCGCCTCAGCTGGGCCTAGCGCCCTCACCCCAATCGAGCGTGGGAGGCCCTTCGATGAGCTGAGGAAAAAGAGACTTGAGGCCCTGGCGGGGGAGTTAGGAGAGATATCGGCCCTCCTATCGAGAGACCCCGCCAGCCAGGTCCTATCGCCCGCCCTGCTCGCCATGTCCGCCATCCTGAGGGACTTGGCCCCCGGCCAGCTGGCCAAGCCCCTGGAGGAGCTGCCTCCCCCGGCCGGGAGGCTCTTGAAGGCCCTCACGGCCGAGCGCCCGGACATCTCAAGCGCCCTAGAGGCCCTTGGGGAGTTAAGAGCATGGCTATCGGAGCGCCCACATGAGAGGGAGAGGGTGCTATCGGCCCTGGTCGAGGCGGGGGCCATCCACATAGCTGGCCTACTGGGCCAAGCCATGCCTGGGGAGAAGCGCTTAAATCATAGGGGCCCCCCGCCCAAAGGAGGTCGAGGGGCTTGGGGACGCCCGTAGCCGACGAGGACATCCGGGCCCTCTTATCACACTACTTGGACAGGGTGGCCAAGGAGAGTAGGGTGTCCGGCTTCGGGCCGAAGGAGGCCGAGCAGCTCAAGGAGGCCATGCGTGAGGTGGAGATGACCGATGGGGAACGGGAATGGTTAGGGAGGCTCGTGGAGCGCAAGAAGGCCCTCAGCGGTCTAACGCTCGACCTTGCACGGGTCAAGAATGTGGTGCTCCGGCCGGCCGATATACACGCCCACCTGGAGGCCTACATGGGGAGGGTGCTGGCGAAGTGCCCGGACATTCCGGTGAACGCAGGGGAGCTATGTGTTGCCATGGTAGATGTGATGATTGAGGAAGGCATCATAAGGGCTTGAGGGAGAGGCCGGGGATGCCGGCTCAAGGGGGAGAGCGTGTAGTCCTCCGCTATCTCGTAGCTCTCCCCCTGAAGGGGGGCGTTAACGATAGAGCCTTGGCGAGGCCGGAGGAGGCCGTGAGGCTATATTTGGGGCTTTTCAACGGACGCTTAAGGAAGGCCAATAAGATAGAGCTATTGGGCCTTAGCCCAAAGGGGCCGGAGGAGCTGGCCAAGGAACTATCCGAGGAGAAGCTGCCCGGGACAGACGGGCTCACGGAGGCCAAGGTCATGTTCTTCAGGTGGAGGCCGGGCAGGGGAGGCGATGAAGACGCCATCACCATAGCCCTGTTCCTCTTCGTCAAGGAGGGGGATAAGCGCATGTTCAACCGCTTGAAACTCGTGTCCTCCAACCAATTACTGCCCTTATGCCGAGGGGCCCTGGCCAGGGTCCTCGGGGAGGGGGGCCCGCCCGATTTCCCAGACGACGGCCACATGATTGTAGTGTCGGTGGCCGGCCGGGGCGCTAACCTCGATATGGCCTACGAAGCCGGCCTGCTCGCCTCGGCTAACGAGGAGACGTTGAGGATGCTGACGGCGCCCGGCATGGGGATGGCGCAGAACAGGCTCCCCATGATAAAGGCCCTATACAAGGCTGAGGAGGAGGAGAAGAAGAAGCGGTTGGGGCCGATTTCCCTGCTCCTGAGGACGCAGAACGCCGTTTTATACCACGAGCGGGACGACCTCATAGAGCGCTATGAGAGGCACCTCGTAGCCATCGCCGTAGCATTCGTGGCCCTCAGGCAAGAGCTGAAGGAGCTGAGGGAGGAGCTGGCGGGCAAGGACAGGGAGATACTGAGGCGTGAGGAGATATCGAGCCAAGACTACGAGGACATGGCCTCCTACAAGGCGAGGCTCGTGGACCTGCTTGAGGAGGTGCATGGCCCGCTGTCCGAGAACGACGTAACGAACGCCCTCTACTTCAAGATAAGGGATGGCTGTGGCCTGGCCTCCCTGGCTGAGGCCGTGGAGAAGGAAATGGAGCTACTGGAGAAGACTATAGCCTCCATGGTGGGCCTCAGGCAGAGCAAGGTGGGGTTGGAGCTGTCGGAGCGCTCGTTCAGGATAAGCGATGCGCTCTTCTCATTCCGGAAGGGCATATTAGGCCTGAACGCCCTCCTAAGCACGGCCTTCTCCATAACGATAGCTGCGTTCCTGACGGACTTGGAGGTCCTCGCCAGCTGGCTCGGCGTGGGGAGGGGCCTGGAGTTCGGCATATGGATGGGCGTTCTATGGCCCTTGCTCACCGCCCTTACCTACCTATGGCTGAGGTGGCGATTGGAGCCTGCGATGAAGAGGGGGAGGCTCGACAGGTTCCTCAAGGCGAGGAGGCTGCGTGTCCCCGGCTTGGGAACCGTGAGCTGCGTGGTAGAGCCCGACGAGCTATACTCCCTGGCCGGGAGGAAGGACGGGCTATTGGACGTGAGGATAACGTCCGACATCCAGCACCACGAGGAACGTGGCATAACGTTCTCTGCGAGGTGGAGGGCGGGCAAGCACAAGAGGGACTACCTCGTCATATTACGCTTCACAGCCATCGGGAAGCGCTACCCCATCTCCATGACGATTGAGGCGAGGGGGAGGGCGGAGCCAACGCCATCCCTGTTGAGGGCGGCCAGGGAGCTGTTGGCCAATCTGATGAGGGAGGGCGTGCTCAAGATCGAGGGCGTGGGGAGCGTGGAAGGGCATGAGGAGGCCGTAGCAGAGGCCATGCTCCCCCAGACATCGTAATGGCCTCGTAGGGGGCGGCACGAGCCCCGATGAGGAGATGAGATGAGAAGCCTCTCCATCACATCGTTAACAAAGACTTTTAAATGGCGAGGAAAATAAGGCGGGGGGTGTGGCGAGCTGGCGAGGCCTCGCCTGATCGTGGCCCCGTTAATCCTCATCGCTATCGGCAGCCTAATAATACTGTTCCATGCCATAAGCACGGATGGCGCTGAAATTAATGCACCCCTCGATTTCAGCGGCCTGACAGTCGTCCACATCGGCAGCAGCAATCCCGCTCTCGAAGAAGTCCTCGTGGGCTTGGAGGCATCAGGCTCCGAGGTCATACACATCGATGATTTCCCGAGCCAAATAGCCGTTGAGGGACGGCTATTAATAGTGTTCGACGGGGACTGGATATCAGGGCGATTACGCTCCATCGAGGTCGGGACGGCGAACGGGACCGTTATGGTGGCTGCGCTGGACGAGCGGGCTGAGGCCTTCTTCGAGGCGATGGCCTTTAGGGGACAGCCCACCGCATTCGTGGCGATAGGCGGGCGGACATCGGCGCTCCTCGACGCCCTTCACGCCGCCGGGATATGCCAGGAGCCCGGGGAGCTATGCCCTCCCGGCCAGCCCGACCCCCTGGTCGTCGGCTACAAATGCCAGCCATACCCGTCCGTGCTGATAGTGGAGGAGGCCGACACGACGGGCGTTTTAGAAGCGCTATCCAACTGGCTATGAGGGACCCGATAATACCTGCTCCAAGGCACGAATAGCCCTTACATCATTTATGGAAGCCATAGGATACTCATGGCTCTAAGACGGTGTGGGACGTGCAGGCCTTTTTAACCTGGCCTCCGCCCATGTCCTATCGTGGCAGCCGATGGGCGATTAGCACCCGAGCCCCCGGAGGACTTGGCCGACAGGCTCGATGAGGCCTGTGTGCTCGCTGTCGAGTTCTACCCACCATCGAGGGGGGTGCTGTCTCTGATGGCTCTTAGCTAGATTAGTCAGGAGATTCTGCTAAGTAACCTTTATCGGATTTCGCCAGAATCTTCCTCCAGGCCGCACACCTGCCAATTAAGAACTCATACTTGACCAGCTCCTCGGGCCTTATATCTAAGCCTACCAAGGCCTTCATGAGCGCCCTCGCTACCCTATCGTGGGACCTCCTGACCAGGTGGGCTACCTCGTGGGCTACCACATACCTGATATACTTAGGGGGCAGGGCCAGTGTCTTGAGGGCCACGGTGATCGTGTTCTTGCCCGTCAGGCTGGCCCACGCCCTCTTGCGGGCCACCACCCTCAGGCCCCTGGGCCTGACCCCCAACCTGGCCGAGAACTCCTCTACGAGGCTTGAGGCCCTCTCCTTTAGCATGGCCTTGAGGTGCTCCCTGAGGAGCCCGTAGGCCTCCTCCTCACTTGGCGCCATCACCTCAACGCCACCACGGTCTATCCTGACGTGCCTCTTGGGGCAGACCGTTATCCTGAGGTCCACGAACCTGCCCAACAGCAAGAGCCTGCGCTCAAGGTCCTGAGCATGTAGCTCGGCCAGGCGCTCTAGGTCCTCGAAGAATGAGAGCCTCCTCAGTATCTCGGCCTCGTGCTCTCTCATCACCTCCTCAGGCTCCTTATCTAAGCCCTCAGGCAGCCTGAGGAGCAGGCCATCGGGCCTCACCTCTATGAATATCCTATTCCCTCTGTGCCTCTTCACCTCGTATTTAATGGGCCTACCCTGAATATACGTGATGGGCATCGGCCCCTCGCCTCAGCTCAAAAGCCGCTTGAAAAGGTCCATCAGCTTCTTGTGCAATTCGTCCCTCCCCTCCCTATCTACTAGTCTCCCATATCTGCTCACTATGAACTTCCTCAGGGCCTTCTCCACCTCGTGAACCACCGTCCTCTGGAGTGTCCATCCCTCGAACAGCCTGTCCTTCACGGAGGCTAGGAACTCCCTTATATCGGCTAACAGCCTGCTCTCCGGCAGCTCCACGTAATCCCTGAGCGTGAGGAGCGAGAAGAACTCCACGTCGGTTAGGCCCAGCTCCCGCTTCTTCCTCATGGCCCTGTTATACTCGGCCACGACCTCGCTTAGCTGCCTGTAGGCCTCCTCGGCCCTTATCAACCGCTCATTCCACTCCCTTACTATGCGCTCTACTTTATCGGCTAGCCTCTCGAAGAGGGGGTTCTCCTCCCTCCTGGCCACTATGGTCCTTCTGAGGAGCGTAATTATGTGAATGGCCTTATGCTCCACATCGGGCTCTAGCTCTTCTATCTTCCTCAGGCATTCCTCATCTAGAGCTAGTATGGGGAAGTCGTCCCTCAGCCTCCCCAGGTCTATGGCCCTGTCTATGAGGTCAAGCGTCTTCCTGAAGTGGGCCCTCACGTATCTCTCTAGCTCCTCCGGGTCCTTGCCCTTGAACTGCCTACAGTAGATGATATAGACCTCCGTGAGCCACTTATAGTCGTCGTAGTATTCCGCTAGGAGCGGGTCGGGCGTTATCAGCTCGTATAAGAGCCTCAGCTCCTTATACTTCCTCTCGAACTCCCTTGCGAACCCGGGGTCTAGGAGCCTCCTCCTGGCCTCATTGAGCGCCCTCCTGCCCTCAAGCCCCCTTATGTCCTTGAACATTCCCATGAGGTCCTCCATCAGCTCCCGGAACTGCCTCTTCAGCTCCTCCACGTTGAAGGCCACGCTCCTTATGTCCTCCGTGTAATACATGGCCAGGGCACGCCTCAGCTCGCCGAAGATGCCCACGTAATCGAGGACGAGGCCGGCCCGCTTCACGCCCTTATATGGCCTGTTCGTCCTGGCTATGGCCTGGAGGAGCCTGTGCTCCTTCATGGGCTTGTCAAGATACATCACCTGCAGGATAGGGGCGTCAAAGCCCGTGAGCAGCATGGCTGTTACTATCAATAACTTCGGCAGGTCCTCCTCCTTGAACCTCCTGACTATCTCCTTCCTTATAGCCTCCACGTCCGAGAGACCGTATCTGGCCTCCAGCTCAGCCCTGTAATCGGATATCGGCGGTGGGTCATTAGGGCTCATGGTCATCACCACCTCGGAGTATTCTGGCGGGAGCAGCTCATCTAACGTGCGCTTGTAGCGGACGCAGGCGTCCCTGTCAACCGTTACTATCATGCCCTTGAGCCCCCTCGGCTCGACTTCGTTCCTGAAGTGCTCGGCTACGTTCTCCAGCACCCTCCTGACACGCTCAGGCAGCTTGAGGAAGCCCCTGATGTCGTCGAACTTCCTGGCTATCCTGTCCTCGACGAGACCCCTATATTCCTCGGGTATCTCCTCGAACTCCTGCTCAAGGAAGAAGTCGAGCTGCTCCCTCCTCAGGTGGACGTGCTCGGGGAGCCTGGGCTGGTAGTATATGGGGAGGGTGAAGCCATCCCTTATGGACTCCTCTATGAAATACCTATCCATATATCTCTCATCTGGGTAGCTGAATACCCTGAACGTATCACGGCCTACCTTGGCTATGGGCGTGCCCGTGAAGGCGAAGAAGAAGGCGTTGGGCAATATGCGCCTCATCTCGCTTGCGAGGGAGCCATACTGAGACCTGTGGCCCTCGTCCACCAACACCACTATGTTCTTCCTCTCCAACACGAGCCTATGGCCTATCTCAGCCTCCAGCTCCCTTATGTCCTTGGGCCTGAACTTCTGTATCAAGGTCAGGAAGATGCCCCTCTTCCCCCTGAACTGGTCGTGCTTGAGGACCTCCGCCAGGTGCCTTATGGATGTTATGCGCTCCACGGGCACGCCCAAGGCCGTGAACTCGTTATAGAGCTGCCCCTCCAGCTCACGCCTATCGACTATCACGAATATGGTGGGGTTCTCAAGCAGCGGGTGCCTCTGCAGCTTGAGGGCCGTGAAGACCATGGTGAAGGTCTTGCCCGAGCCCTGCCAGTGCCATATAAGGCCCTTGTTCTTCTCGGTCCTGCCAAGCAGGTTGTCCACCACACGCCCGACTATCTTGTTCGTGGCCCTGAACTGCATATACCTGGCCATGACACGGTAGGCCTCGCCGTGCTCCTTCTTCACGAATATGAAGTTCCTCACGAGGTCGAGCAGCCTGTCCTTGGCCAGCATGCCGACGACGGTGGCCTCTACCTGGTCCTCTACGCCCTCCTCACGCCAGGCGTAGATTATGTCCTCCCAGGGCCTCTTCCAGGGCGTGTTGGCCCAATAGCGGGCCTCGTCTGCAGCTGCTATGCTGAACTGCACGTATTTGAACAGCTCACCTATCTCGTGCTCATAGCGCTTGACCTGCAGGTAGCCGGGCTCCCAGCCCTCCAAGGGGCTCTTGCACTCTATCAGGACCAGGGGGATGCCGTTCACGTATAGTATTATGTCGGGCCTGGGCCTATTCCTCCCGAAGCCGACCTGGTTGGCCACCACGAACTCGTTATTGCCTATGTCCTCGTAATCTATGAGCGATATATACGTCAGCACGCCCGTGCTCTCGGGCGTCATGGGATAGCCGTCCTTCAGCCAGCGCATCACACGCTCTAGGCCATCCTGGCTGACGGAGGTCGTCCTGAGGGCCTCCACTATCCTGTTTACCTCATCGTCGGTCAGCTTGACGTGTGCGTTCAGCCTCCTTATGGCACGCTTGAGAGGGCCTATCAGGAGGGGCTCCTCCAGGCTCGTGCGCTCTAACTGGCCACCTGGCACGTAGGTCCAGCCCAGCTCCTCCAGCTTCTCTATGATGAACTCCTCCACGGCCTTGCGCTCCGTGAAGGCCAGGCTACCACGCCCCCGTAATAGGTTCTTACGTTGGAGCTAATAAATGATGGCGAGAGATAGGTCGACCTAACGAGACTGATTATGTCCTTGCGGTATCGTCCATGCCACCATTTAACTAACTTAGTGCCTAAAAACGTCTATATTATTAGAGATGGTAATGGTAAAGGAATGAGGGCTAGACAGATATTTTTACTGATCCCCCCTCTAGTCGTAGCCTAGTGCGTTGATCCCTTATAAGAGGGGGGTTGGTTTCGACTAAATGGAGGTGTTAAGCATGGATGAAGAGCTAAGCCCGCTTGAGAGGGCCAGACGGGGCTGGCGTATCATAAGGGATTTCCAAGCTGGAGGTGATTATGAAACAGACGATATACGAGCGGCTCTAGTGGACTTGAGGGATGCTCTCTCGGAGCTGCGTGTGATGACGGCAAAGAGCGGCCGCCTTCAGGGCGCCGGAGAGTTTGCAAAAGAGTTCTCTGCTGTCATTAACCGTATAATTAATAACCTTGACGGGGCCCTCCTCGGAATCGAAATACTCCCAAAAGAGGCGATTCGTGCCTGGCTCGCCCTAATGCTATACGGTGTAGACATGGAGGCGGTATTAACCATGTTTGAGTTCATACTTAGGCTGCCCTGACCCTCATTCGCCCGGTGAGCAGTAGGCCCATCAGGCCTTCCTTCAGCCGCCTCAGACGCTCAAGCCTCTCACGCTCGGCCCTGAGCCTTTCGTCCACGGTGAGCAGGATGCGGGCTATGCGCTTTTGCTCATCTAAGGGAGGGCGGGGGAGGCGAATACTGAGCAGAGTAGATTTCCCGACATTCTTTTGACCTCCTGCTTGGACATTACATAGCGTCTTAAAGAGCCCTCTTTGCCAAAGCCACATTAGTATGTAGAAGAGCCAGTATGATGATGCTTTTTCCTCCAGTACCCTAATCCGTGTTAGGTGGTTACTATATACGCACTCATCAAATTCTCCTCTAAATAATGCCGTCTTGCCGACCAGATCGTAACTTCCACTCGTATTCACAAATAATATATCGCCTGGCCTAAGCATGTAGTCTTCAACGTTATCTGGTGGAGGAACCTTAACGAACGCCTCGGTATTTATCCATCCATCGGTCCTAATGCTATCCATCCTGAGCTGGATGACCCCGTTCTCATCTCTTTTGCCACAGGCGAAGCCCGGCTTAGCTTCAAGTATTATATCCCTAAGCCTCACCACATCCCACTCCACCGGTATGCGCCCTATCTCCGTCTCCTTGAACTCCTCGTGCCCTATGCCCTTGGTCAGCAGCTCCGCCATGAGGGCGTCCCTTAAGGCCCTGATGGCCCCTACGGCCTTCTTGGAGAGGCTTATGGCCTCATCGACCGTGCTCAGGACATCGGCTATGCGCTCCTGCTCATCGATATGTGGGAGGGGGATCTTCAGGTTGGATAAATCTCTGCGTGTAATTCCACCAACCATGCCGTGAACTACCGCCTTGATTTGGCTCTGGCCAATATCAGATAGGAGAACATAGAAGACGAACCTGTTATCAGCTGTCTTCGGATTCTTGCTTCGAATTATGAACACATGTTCGTTCACAGAGGCATAGGGATAATCTAATTCTTTTACATACGCCACTTTTCCTGTCTTCGCACCGTCTTTGCATAAAAGTATATCGCCAGTCTCTACTATTCCTTGCTTTAGAGTATCATAAAATTCTCTGGGAATAAACTTGGGATTAGAAAGGTCTAAATCGCCAAAATCAGTAATGTGCTCTCCTCCGATGCTAAGAACATCACCTTCTTCGGAGGCTCCACCTTTTGGTCGTCTTCCAGTCTCAAAAAAGGCCACCTTTTCTAATTTCACCACATCCCACTCTATTGGTATCCTCCCTACCACCGTCTCTTTCAGCTCATCTTCCTTTGCTGGGACCAGCGCCTCCCTCAGGTAGCCCTCTATCCGCTCCTCTATGGCCTCTATCTCCCTGTCGATGGCCTTAACCTCCTCCCACAGGGCCTTAACATCTACCTCCTCACGCTCGACGAGGGGCGCCACGTAGAGGCTCACGTTCAGGTTGTAATCGTTATCCCTCACCTCATCGAGCGGGACCACCCTGGCGAAGCCAGGCTCGTCCCTGAAGGCCCGGTAGGCCCTCACTATGCGCTCTATGTTCTTCGGGCTCAAGATGTTCAGCCTCCTTATGCTCGGGTGGGGCTCATACTCCTCAGAGGCGTTTATGAACAGTATCTTGCCCTTGCGGTCCTCCGGCTTGTCCTTCCTCAGTATGATGATGGTCCCGGGCGCCATGGTGTTGTAGAACAGCTTCTCGGGCAGGAGTATCACGCACTCCACGAGGTCCTCCTCCACCACCTTGGACCTTATGGCTCTCTCACGGCCGCCCCTGAAGAGGGTGCCCTGGTCTATCACGACGCCCACACGCCCGGAGCCGTCCTTGCATATAGCGAGCATGTGCTGTATCCAGGCCCAGTCAGCCGTGCTCTTCGGCGGGAAGCCATACCTGAACCTCTGGCCCCAGAACTCCCCACGCCTCAGGACATCCTCTCCATAGCCATCCTGGTTCCAGGGCGGGTTCGCCACTACCATGTCGAACTTCCTGAGAGCATCTCCCTCCTTGAAGGCCGGGCGCAGGAGGCTATCGCCCAGGGCTATCTCGGCGTCTATCTCGTGGAGTATCATGTTCATCTTACACAGGGCGTATATGGCCGGGCTCCTCTCCTGACCACGCAAGAACAGCCTCCTGGCCTCCTCAGGCCCGTGCTTCCCACGCACATACTTGTGGGACTCTATCAACATGCCACCAGGCCCACAGGCAGGATCGCATACCCACTCCCCCGGCCTTGGGTCAAGCAGCTCCACGAGAAGCCTTACGACCTCCCTGGGCGTGAGTATCTCGCCCTCCCTAGCCCTCTGGGGGGCGAAGTGCTTCAGGACCCACTCGTAAGCATCGCCTATCATGTCCGCTGAGACCGTCTTCTTGCCCAGGTTGACGCCGCTGAACAGCTCGAACAGCTGGCGCAGGACCTCACCGGCCTCATGGCTCTGGGCGAAAACGTCGAAGTTGAACCAGCCGAACAGCCCCCTGAAATCCTGGTTCAGGTCCTCAAGCCTCTTGAAGGCCCTGGCCAGCCTCTCCGGCAGCTTGGCCGGGGGGCCACGCCTTATACTGTCCCAGAGGCACTCCTCGTCCATGTGATACTTGTGGTAGGCCTTCGCCTTGGCCTCCTCCTCGGCCTCATCCTTAGGCAAGCCCCTGGCCACTAAGTCCGCCATCTCCTCCTCATACTCGTCCACCCAGACATCGCTCAGGCGCTTGAGGAAGAGGAGGAGCAATATGAACCTGTAATCCACCATCGTCCTTATGATGTCGGCAGCCCTCTTCAGCAGGCCCTCAAGGTCGGCCCTGGTGAGGGGGTGGCCCCCGGGGCTGACCCCGTAGAACTCATCGAGCCTCCTAGCGGGCAAGGCCACTAGCGTGAGGCCTCCGGCGCTTATTAAGGTTATTAAAAACGCTAAAGACACGAACGCCTCTACGGCCCCACTCTCCGTGAAAAGATTAGGGGAAAGCTAGGGCTAGAGGGGATTGGGCTACCGCCGGGATAATGCTAGAAACCCCTAAATCACCTTAGAGCACGGTTAGCACTACGGTGATCAGCATAGCTATTATTGTAGTCCACATGGTTGTTAGTGTGCCCATGAGCCGCTTAAACCTGCTCTCAAGCCTCCTTACATCATCCCTCAAGTCAGAGGGATTAGAGGAGATCGTGGCCGAGAGCATGCTGAGGGAAAGCAGGGAGATGCCAAGACCCGGTCGCTCAGCCTCCCCGGCCCAGCCTCTCATCTAACTCGGCCAGCCTACGGGCTATGCGCCTCGGGCTGTTGTCCACTATTATGCCTCGCTCTTCGCAGGCTTTTACTAACGCCTCTGAGGGCCTATCGGCATATATGAAGAGCACTAGGGCGTTTGGCCTCTCGCCCACTCGCTCCTCATATATGCGGGCTCCCTCCAATAGCTGCTCTACGTCCTCCTCTGAGCCCTTCTTGGCCATCTGGACTAAGGCGATGACGTGCTCCCCCTCCATAACGCCATCGACCCTGAAGGGCTCTGGGGGTAGGGCGCCGAACTTGAGGCCGTAGTGATCGCACCAGCGGGCGAGCCTTCTTCCAAGACCGAACTCGATTATGCGCTCCTCTACACGGCCGACACGCCCCTCAAGAGCCCTCCTCACGGCCTCGATGGCCTCCTCGGGCCCGGACGACAAGGTCAGCGCCCTCCTCATACCGGGCGTAGGGCCGCTTATATACGCCATGTCGCCCGAGGGGGCCAGGGAGATGAGGCTCAGCCCCTTACCTCCCAGCCAAAAGATGTCTTCTTCACGGTTCCCCTGCGCTTCATCTCCTCGAACTCGGCCTTGACATCCCGCCAGAAGCCATCGTCGTAGAGGACGATGCCCTCCTCAAGAGCGTCGAGGGCCGTCAGGCTGAAGGCCCTAAGGGCGCCCTGAAGCCATCCGGCGTGAAGACACGGGCCTGAAGCCCGGCCGGGGGGAGGCCCTTGAAATCGGCCCAGGAGAGGCCCAGCTCGTGCATGGCCCCCCACACCACCTTGCCCTCCACACCCTCCATCACGAGCAGCACGTCCGTATCGCTCCAGGGCCTCCAGTCCCCCCGGGCCCTTGAGCCGAAGACCACGAAGGCCCTCAGCCTGTAAGGGGATTTCCTGAGGAGCAATTCCAAGAAGCGCTCCACAGTCGCATCAATCGGTTCTCCGAGTTCGTTTAGCCCAAAACGGGCCTTTAAGGCCTTATTAGGCCTCTCTCGGCCAGCCACCTCTCGACCCTCCTAAATCCCTGAGGGCCTCCCTCCACCACTCACGGGCCTGCTCGTCGGCCATATCCACGCAGGAGCCCACGCCCTATTTGATAAACTTAGCGACCGTAAAAGCCCGCAAGGGCCAAGGCTTAAGAGACAGGCAGATGAGGGATGTGGGCGAGGGATGGCCCATGGTGTTGTTCCCGAGCGAGGAGTGGATAGAGCGCTTCAAGGAGGAGCTGAACAAGAACAAGGCCTATGAGGAGGCCGCCAAGGACTGGGAGGGGGATTTCCTCTTCATCATAACGCCAGATGAGGGGCTCGACAGGGAATACGTGTTCTACGTGGACCTATGGCATGGCAAGTGCCGGGAAGCCCGCATGGTCCCGAGCCGTGATGCCAAGAAGGCCGATTTCGTCTTCGAGGGGCCATACTCTAATTGGAAGAAGCTGATAAGGGGCGAGATAGACCCGATTGGGGGCCTGCTGACCAGGAAGTTCAAGCTGAGGGGCAGCCTGATGAAGGTGATGCGCTACACGAAGGCGGCCTCGGAGCTGGTGAAGACGGCCACGAAGGTGCCCACGGAGTTCAGGTAAGGCCCGTCCCCGTGCGCCCCGCCAGCTCGTCCAATAGCTCCTTAAGCCTCCTCGGGCTCCTGAGCACGAAGATGCCCCTCTTCTCGGCCAGCTCGACAACCTTAGATGGCATAACGCCGGATTGAGAGTAAACCGCCAGGAGGTCGGGCCTCTTCCCCCATTTCTCGGCTATGGCGCCGGCCCCCGCCTTCAGCTGCTCGACATCTTCCTCCTTGGGCGTTATGGCGATGTCTATGGCCGCCAGGGCGCCCCGGCCCTCTATCAGGATATCGGCCCCCATGCCGTCCCAATAGATGACCTCGTATTCTGGTGCGTGCTTCCTGAACCAATCACGGAGGAAGGCCTTGACGATGAGTTCCGTCAATCTCTCCCTTAGCTCCCCCACGGTGCTCGATATCCCCGTGTCTTCTCCCGCACAGGCCCTCTTCTCGGCCTCAAGCGATGCCCTGAGGGCCTTAACCTCGTCGAGCACGCCTTTTCCCTTCTTTTGCTCGTCATCTCTAACCCCTCCTCCGAGCGCTTCACCGTTTATTTATTAGCCCTCAAATTATACCGTGTCCTAAGGCCTTCAGCATAGCCTTTACCAACACGCCCGGCCAATAGAGTAGAGAGGGCTCTTTTATTATGAGGGCACGTTCAGGTCAGAGGGGTAGGGGCCTTGTGGGAGCTGACGTTCCCCCGCACGATAATAACCGGCGAGGGAGCCTTAGATTACCTTGAGGAGCTGAAGGGCCAGCGGGCGCTCGTCATAACAGACCGCACCATGCGCTCCCTGGGCATATTGGACGACGTGGCGAGGCGCCTGGAGAAGGCCGGCCTTGAGGTCGAGGTCTTCGACGGCGTAGAGCCGGAGCCTTCCAAGCGCATCGTCGAGAGGGCCGTCCAGGTGGCCCGCTCCTTCGGGCCGGACTGGATAATAGGCCTGGGGGGCGGGAGCTGCATGGATGTGGCCAAGGCCGTCTTCGCCCTATACGAGCGCCCCGACGTGGCCTTAGAGGAGATAAGCCCGCTCGTGGAGCTGGGCCTCAGGAAGAAGGCCAGGCTGCTGAACATACCCACAACGAGCGGGACGGGCGCAGATGCCACGTGGGCCATTGTCATAACGGACGAGGAGGAGGGGCGCAAGATGGAGCTGGCCTCAAGGGAGGTGGTGGCCGACGTGGCCATTCTGGACCCGAGGCTGCCGTCCACCATGCCGCCCCGCCTGACGGCCGACACGGCCTTAGATGCGCTGACGCACGCAATAGAGGCCTACACATCCAGGTGGCGCAACGATTTCTCGGACGCCCTGGCCCTCTG
>Ga0190367_1001306_pt1 | contig 14665 bp, 17 predicted proteins | sample 4872181011_MG_FD_171838 | JGI IMG/M metagenome (GOLD analysis project Ga0190367, IMG submission 171838) | Hydrothermal vent microbial mat bacterial communities from Southern Trench, Guaymas Basin, Mexico - 4872-18-10-11_MG | ecosystem: Environmental > Aquatic > Marine > Hydrothermal vents >...
TGATTGACGATGGTGGTGAAGTTTACGGAGTAAAATTAAAACCCGGCGAGAAAAGACTTGATGTAGGTACGCCTCAAACATACTGGAGCGCATTGTATGAAAGTTACCATTGGGCTTTGAACGAGCTTCTTAACAGAAGCAAGGAATAAACTCCTATCCTTATGCTTTAGTTTTAACTAGGTTCTCTCATGGGAGGTGGTTTCCCATGATAATTGGAGTTATTGGTTTAGGTTATGTTGGTACAGTGACAGCAACTGTTTTAGCAAATCAAGGACATAGTGTTATTGGTGTGGACATTAGTAAATGGAAAGTTAAATTGTTAGCTAAAGGTAAACCGCCAATATATGAACCTGGTTTAGAAGAATTGCTTAGGAAAAACTTTAATAGGCTAAAGTTTACTACGGATTATAATCTACTTAAAAACTGTGATGTTGTGTTCTTGACTGTTTCTACGCCTTCAAATCCTTCAGGTGAGGTAGATTTATCTAATGTTTTTGCTGCTGTAAAAGGTCTTGTAAGCATAGGTTATGATGGCATTATAGTTATTAAGAGCACTGTCATACCAGGTACTGCTAGAAAGGTAGAGAGAATCACGGGTTTACCCGTTGTCTCTAATCCTGAATTTCTTAGAGAGGGAAACGCAATACATGACACCATGCATCCTGATAGAATAGTCATTGGTTCAAGAGATAAGAATGCTGGTGATGTTGTAGAGGAAATTTGGAGATTTACTAAAGCACCAGTTATTAGGACGACTAATGAAAATGCTGAGCTAATTAAGTATGCGGCTAATGCCTTTCTTGCCGTTAAGATCTCTTTTATTAATGAAATAGCTAACTTATGTGAAAAAATAGAAGGCTGTGATGTTGAAGTCGTAGCTAAAGGCATAGGGTTAGATAAGAGGATCGCGCCTTATTTTCTTAAAGCGGGTATAGGGTTTGGTGGCTCATGTCTACCTAAAGATACATTAGCAATAACATACTTTGCCAGGAAGCTGAATGAGCCACTAACTATAGTGGAGTCAGCAATTAAAGTGAATGAGAAGAGAATACATCGTATCCTAAAAATAGCTAAAGAACTTATAGGTGATTTAAGAAACAAGAGGATAGCTATTCTTGGATTAGCTTTTAAAGAAAATACAGACGATGTCCGTGAAAGTCCCTCGTTAAAACTTGTAAAACTTTTAAAAGAGGAAGGTGCGATAGTTAAAGCCTATGATCCTAAAGCTTTAAACAACGCCCTTAAAGTGATAAGTTTTACGCCTGCAAAATCTATTGAGGATTGTCTTAAAGGATGTGATCTTGTAATTATAGCTACGGGATGGAATGAGTTTAAAGAGAAAATTGATGAAGAACTTCTAATGGAACTAAACATTAAGGCAATAATAGATGGCAGACGAATACTGAATCCTAAGGAGTTTAGGAAGATAAAGTTCAGAGCCATAGGATTACATAAATGTTAGCCAAAGCTTTGATAAAAATTACCAATAATACTGGTCTTTATAAGTTCCAATGCACTTCACAGAAATATTTTGAAGATGTTATATAGTGAGCGTAGCTGGTCTAGTCAATTTCTTTGAGAACTGTATTTTCGATGGTAATATTCTTAGGCTTTATCTTCTAGCTAAAGTAAATAGGTTAAAGTACTTTTTCCTACATAAGCTTAGAGAATGTTGTTGTGAAACGTCTTTCTTTAAAAGAATGTATGCTGTTGAGTATCAGAGGTTTCTGAGAATTAACAGGGTCTTTGTAGATGTGGTGAATATTTTGAGTTCTCATGATGTTGATTTTGCTATGTTTAAGTCGTTAAGGCCTTATCCCTTTACGACCGTGGATATTGATGTTATAATTTTTAAGGATTTTGAGGAGGCTACTGAGACTCTTGGTAAGTATGGATATAGGATTTTAGGTTTTGGTCCTGAGTCTGTTACTTTTAGTTGTCCTGGTGGTATTGTTAATGTTGATTTGTATAGGGAGGTTGCTGTTTCTAGAGTTGTTTATCTTGACAAAAATGTTCTAAAAAAACATGTTACTAATGTTATGACCCCTTATGGTGAGATTGTGAATTTGTCCCCTGAAGCCGACTTAATCGTTTTTGCTAATCATGCTTTGGTTAAGGAGCATATGTTTACTCTTGCAGACTACTTTACCATTAAAGGTTTGCTTTTGAAATCCGATGTTGCTATCCTTTCTCATTTGATTTTGGAGACTAAGAGTGTTTACGTTATGCGTATTGTTTTTGGTTTGGTTAAGGATATTATTGAATGTGTTTATGGAGGTAGAGAGGATAAGTGCCCTCGTTTGCCTTTGAAGTTTCCTCCGTGGATTGTTGCTAGGGCTTTATGGGAGAAGAGGGGATGTGCAAAGTCTAGGAGGAGTTGGGCTTATCAGTTTGAGTATATGTTGAGTTTTAAGAGACTTAATAGGATTATTAGGGATATTGTTTCCCATATTACGAGGTTAACTTATTAGCTTAAGTTTTTCAACTACTTCTTTAGCTACTTCTTTAAGGTTTTTATTTTCGTTAACTACTTCTACTGCGTTTATTGCTTTAGCTATCACCTTATATAATGCTATTAGGGTTTTTAATTCGTCAAGGCTATACTCTATGTCGGGTCTTCTCTCCAACACTGTGCTTGCTGTTATTTTCAGGTGTACTGTTTGCACTTTAGATTGTAGTATTAGAAGGAATTTTCCTATTACTGATTTAGCCCACCATAGTGGATCTTTTACTCTTAGGGATACTGTTGCTAGGAAGTCTGCTAGGTATCTGTCGCAGATTACGATGTAGTTTATGTGTTTAAGAATGTTTGCCACGAGCATCCATGGTATTATAGATATGAACTCTACAAGCCCCCAAAGCCTACCCATTTTCTTCATGTACTGGGTGGTGAAGTGTTCTACAGTTTTGCTCCTTGGATTTACTATGTATTCTATGCCCCATGTTTTTCTAAAGAAACAATATATTAGGTAAGCTAGGGTATGTAGGCTCTTTATCCATAGTATTTTTACTTTGGGTTTCCTTTTTAGAAGTAATGTGGCTATGGTTCTTGCGATAACTGTTTTTCCTGAACCGTCAACTCCTGTAAAGGCTATTATCTTTCCCAATGCTTAGTTCACTATGTTGATTTAGAATTCTACAACGTAAATAAGCTTAATGTGCGGGTTGTAAAGAAGAACTTCTTAAGTAACTTACTTGGGGTTTAGTATGTAGAGTGCTAGTTCTTTGTGTGTTGTTATTTTTGTTTGGTTTATGTTTTTATATTTGAGTATTGGGTTTCTATGGTCATTGAATGATATATAGTATAGTGTTTTTCCTTTTTTTGCCCATATTAGTGTTGTACTGTAATATTTTAGGCTGTATTTTCCGTAGATGTATTGTACCCATCCGCTTAGGTATGAGGGATGGAACCCTATTGTTCTTATTTTGCTTTGGTTTTCTATGTAAGGTTTAAAGTAATAAAGGGATTCTATACGTTCTTCCGATATACATGGTGCTAATAGGTCTGTGAATGATCCGTGTCTTTCTCCTGCATATATTGTTATTGGTAATGGGAATGCTCCTATCATGCTTAGTGGCTGTATTAGGAGAACTATTAGTATTAGATATGGTGCTGTTTTTCTTGGGTTTAGTTTTCTTATGGTGTTTGCTGCGTAGACTGCTATTGGGTATGCTGTTGTGTGTATTATTCTGTTTAAGAATATTATTGGTCCTGCTATTACTGCTGATGATGTGCACATTATTGTTGAAAATATAGTCCATGGTGTTGTTAAGTTGCTATGAAGTATTCCTAGTGCTGCTAATGGTAGTGTTGCTCCATAGCTTAGAATGGTGTAGGTTAGTATTGTATCTAAGGGTTTCCATGTTTCTGCCGTATACCTGCTTTTTGCAAGTAACTCATCTATGGTATCGAATATTTGTGGTTTTAGTGTTAGGTATGTTGCTACTGGTATAGCTAGAATAAGCAGTGTTGCTATTGTTAGTGTTGCCTTCTTTTTTCTTGAAACTGTTTTTTGTTTCCATATTTTCCCTACGATGTTCCATAGGATTATTGTTAATGCTATTGTGAATATTAGTTCATGGGTGAGTGCTATTGTTGTTAGTGCTAGGAGGGTTGTTGGTGTTTTTATTTTCCAGCTTAGCTTGGTTTGTAGTAGTACTGTTGTCCATGCTAGTATTAGTATTGCGAAGTTTTGTCTGTGTAGGTCCCATGATAGTCTCAGTAGGGCTGGTGTTAGTGCCATTATTGTTGATAGTATTATTAGGTCTCTTGGTTTCCATTTTAACTTTATGTCCGCATAGGCTGCGAAGGCTAGGATTGTTAGGGCGAATATTATTGGCGGGTAGATTTTGAAGAAAATCATGGGGTTTATTCCTGTTTTTCCTAGGTGTGCGAGGAGTGTGTAGTATATGTTGTTTTGACGCCAAAAATCGGAGATTAGTGGTGGTATTTGGCCGTATTTCATTGTGTACATGTAGAATGGTGTGTCTGCTCCTAAAGGATACTTGTATTTTAGTTCTGGTATTGTTCTTATTATTAGGGGTATGGTGAAGGCTAGAAGGTAGGTTAGTGTTTTCTTTTTCGTTTTCTCCTTCATTTCTCTTCAAACATACTTTTATGTTTCTGCTGCATTTCTACTTTTCCTTCACGTTTGTCTTTAATGTTTGTGTTTACGTACGTAGCTAAAGTATTATTGTTCGTAAGTAACTGTATTTGTTGTAGAATTTTGGGTTTTTATAATGGGGACGGTGCTTGAGTAAAATAATCTATTATCGTGCTTCCATGCAGTTATTTTAGGCTATGTTGCTATTGAAACCGTTAAGTACTCTAGAGTCCTATAGTTTACTATAGAGTAGACTTATTAGTAGACTTACTTAGTCTACTCTGGGTAACCGTATTTGAGTGAAGTTGTTAGTTTTAAGGTTAGGAAAGAAGTTAAAAGGAAAATGGAGGAGCTTAGAGATAGAGTTAGTTGGGCTGATGAGCTTAGGAGGTTTGTTGAAGAAAAGGTTATGGAGATTGAGGCTCGTGATAGTTTTGAAAAGATTATGGAGGAGTTAAGGAAGGCTACATGGAGTGTTCCTAAGGGGTTTTCCTGTAGGTCTGTGAGGGAGGATCGTGATAGTAGTTGATGCTTCAGCTCTTTCAGCGTTTATACTTCGTGAGGAAGGGTGGGAAGAACTAGCTAGGTATATGGTTAGATCGTTATCTGTTGACCATGTTGTTAAGGAGGTAGCTAATACTATTTGGAAAGCGTCATGTGTAAGAAAAGTGTTAACGGTTAATGAGGCTTTGAAAGCTTTTAAAATACTGTTAATGATGGTGAGGAAAAATTTGGTTCTACATTCTGAACTAAAATATTTAAGCATGGCAATGAACATATCCTTAAAACACTCAATAACAATATATGATTCACTCTACATAGCTCAGGCAATTATGGAGAATACATCACTACTAACACTTGATGAGAAACAGAGAAGAGTAGCTAAAGCTCTTGGGGTAAACACTTTACCTTAGCATGTAAAGCTACATTCTACTATAATGTAAAAATTCTTGGTTAAGCTAATTTAACCTACTATTCACTATGCATGGTTACAATAGGTGATGGAGGATTTAAGTTTCTAAGAAACACGCCTTATGGTCCTGCTTAAAAATTCTTGAGAGGAATTTAACATGTTTTAGTGAAAGTATATTAAAATGTAGGAGTAAGGTAGGAGGAAATGTGGTGTGGGTGTAATTATGTGAACCACCATTTCTTACTTTTTAAATCAATTACTATGCCTAGGGTTTCAACACATTTGCTTTTATAGCTTATTTTGACTTTTATTCTTAAAGCCATTAAAACTACACCTTAACCTTCATTCTTTTCCAACGGATAACTATGTTACGTTTTTTCCTAGCTTCTTTCTCAGCTTTCTCAATGTTTTTCAAGAAGCTTAATAGTTCTTTCTCCGTCAAAATGCGGTCCCCTTTTTTAACATTATGTTGTTTATGAGACAGAATATTTAATCTATTAGTAAACATTTCACAAGCTTTAATTATTAAAGTGAATTTAAGTTATGGTTTCTAATTTTTATTTTGCTTAGTGTTTTTACTCATATATCATGTGTGGATTGCTGCTATGCTTCATGGGTGAAGTTGGAGTTCTTACTGTAAATATGTAAGTTCGGTGAGGTTTAAATAGTTTTTATGCAATATGTTGCATATAGGAGTATGGTTTGTAAGAGGGGATGTACGATGAGCTATAAGATTCCTTCATGGTTGCCTAGAAAGGAGGTTGAAGGGCTAAAGCTTGTTAATGAACTTTTAAAACATATTGGTGTTAAAGGTGTTGTTGTAGGAACTTATGCTTTGTTTCTTCAGGATGCTGCTAAACCGTATGAAACTAAGGATATTGAAGTGTACGTGTATGCCGGTATTATTTATAAACTTGGTTTAATTGAGACTTTAGCCCCTGATTATGGTTTGTTTTTTGGACGTAGTGAGGTTGGAGGAATATATTTTGACTATGAGGGAGTTAGAATAGAACTTATTTACCCTTATGGAGACATATATGTTCCCGAGCCTCTTCTACAACATGTTGTGAGAATTAATGACTTACTTGTTTTAGAATACCATGCAGTTCTCATAGCTAAAGCACTTGCTGGAGTAAGTAATGTAAGTAGAGCCTTACGGTACATGGTGAAACCTGTTAGCCTGAATAAGCTTAGGAAGTTATTGAAAATGCTTAGTGTGGAGGAGAGAAAACTTGTAGTAAAAAGGTTAAGGGAGGTTGGGTTGTTTTGAAATGTATTGTAGTTGATAAGTTTAGGGAGTATGTTTACTGGCCTAGAATATGTTATTCTCCCTATCGTAAAGCTGAGGTTAAAGATGATGGAGTTATCGTTGTAAATGTTGAGAGAGAAGTGTTTAATCATAAGTATGTTGAGGAAGCAGTACTTTATAAGCTGGGTGTTGTGTTTTACGATTACGTAATTTACGCTATGTGGCTTATGAAGTGTTTAGAAAAAGCAATTACGGTTAACGATATTAAACCATTGCTTAGTAAGGTTCATGTACCGGAACCTACAGGTAAAGTAGGGGATTTGGAGAAGCTTTCGCTTAGAGCAAAACTACTGCTTTACCGTTTAGAAAACTATAAGTTAAGTAGAAGGAAACATGTTATTGTCGTTGTTAAACCTGGTAATGGAAAAGACGCTGTTAGGCTTTCAAAAATTCTGTCTGGAACTGTAGTTGTTATTGGGAAGAGGAAATATAGGAGTAAAGGAGTAGTGGAAAGGCTTGGAGGAAAAAGAATAGCAAGAGGAGTATATTTGCTACCAGCTAGCGCTGTATTGAAGCTTAAAATAATATTGGAGAAAAAGAATTTAAAAGACAAAGTGGAGATCATAAAAATCTAGTGTCCATATGTTTCCTAGACTTCCAGCAACATACGGTTTTCTAAGAAACACCGTTAAACTTAAATAACGACAGTTTTTAGCCGCTGTTTTCTATGTTCACGAATTTGGTCAGAGGTATTGTCCTCCTATTGTTTGAGGTAGATAAGCTTATTGGTGCTTGTTCTGGTTTCTAATTTTTTATTTTACTTGTTGTTTTTCGCTTATGTAGCCTATGTAGATTACTGTTATGTAGACTATAGGGGGTAAGTATATTAGGAGAAGGGGGTTTGTAAACCCTAGACCGAGGGTTATTCCTAGGCAGAAGCCTAAGCTAAGGCCCACGTAGAAATCTATTGAGAACTTTAATATTGCTTTTCTTGTCTTAATCATTTCTTAACCGCCTAGAGGGAAAGTGTTTATTAATAGTTTTGTGGAGGATAGGTTTTCTGTACATTATAAACCTTATTTTTAGTCTGGTGGTTCGTAGATTTTTACTTTTACTTCATTTATTTTAGATAATATTGTTTCTTTTGAGAAAATCTTTAACCACCTCAGCAACTTTCTTTGCTAGTTCTATTCCTTTGATTATATACTACCTTCTTTTTCAACTCTAACATCGCTTTAACTCCTTTTTCTACGGATTGCTAAGCATAGAAAACTGCTTGAGAATAGTCGTTTACATTAAGTGCTCTTAAAGTCCTTTCTAAATCTTTTTCGCTTTCTTCAAAATACTTCTTAGCAAACTTAGCGAATATTGGCATTTCCATCATAAACTATCATTGCTTAGGCTTAATTTATTTTTTACCTTATATCTTGTTTAACCATGGTTCTAAAACACTGTAGAACTTTGAAGCTTCATGTTAGCTGTTAATGGAGTAACATGTTTTTGGGAATATTAGGGTTGGTTTAATGTTTTGCTTTTTATTTATAGATAAAGTTTGTGTCATACTATTTTCCTAGTTAGTTTGGTGAAGAATTTTCTGAAGACTATGGTGAAGATTATTCCTCTTAAATATACATCTATGAACATTGCTGTCCATGCTCCTATAACTCCTAGGATTGTTGTTAGTATTGCTGCTGGTATTACTCGGAACATGTAGAGGCCTAGAGCGTTAATTATCATCGGGACTGTGGTGTTTCCTCCTCCCCTTATTCCCCCGCTTAGTGTCATGGATAGGGCTAAGCCTGGTTCGCTTAGACCAGCTAATATCAGGTATATGGCGGCTAGTCCAGCAACTTCTTCTGATGGTGAGAAAGGTTTGACAATGTAGTATGATGCGAGTGCAGCTGCTAAACCTAGGAGGGTCATTACTGCTGTAGCTACTTTTGTTGTTTCCCAACCTATTTTCTTTGCTTCACCTACGTTTCCTGATCCTATTCTTTGACCTACTAGGGATGATGCTGCAACCATGAATGCGAATCCGGGCATGTAGATGAAGCTTTCAATTCTAATACCTATTTGGTGGGCGGCTAATGCTATTTCACCGCATCGTGCAATAAACGCTATGTAGGCATTACCTCCTATAGAGTGTATTGTTCTTTCAACTGCTGTTGGTGTCCCAAGCTTAACAATTCTGGTAATGTATTTTTCTTTGAAACTAAGTTTTGGAGAAATACCTGTTATTTTTAGGAAGAAAAACTCTAAAGGTATAATGTACCCTATTGACAGTACTGTGGCTAGTGCTGCACCTTTAACACCTAAAGCTGGCGCTCCAAATAGGCCGAATATGAGTATTGGGTCGAGAACTACGTTTAACCCTGTACTAGACATTATTGCTATCATGGAGTATTTTGTTGCACCAATAGCCCTAAGCGATGAGTCCATGAGGAATGCTGTTGCTAATATGGGTAGTCCGAGAATTCTTATGGAAAAGTATGCGACACCTTTCTCAACAACTCCGGGGTTAGGTCCGGCTATCAAGCTTATGAAGAATGCGGAGTTATGGTAAACTATTTGGGAAACTGCGAGAGCTACGAGTAAACTGTAAACTATTGTTTCACCTATAGCTTTTCTTGCCTTAAGAATTTCTTTCGCACCGTAGCTTTGAGCAACATAGACAAGTAAGCCCATTGTGAATGGGACTATGGTTACAAAGAAAAGCCATGATAGGTATGAGCCTACAGCAACACCTGCTAAAGCAGCTGTACCTAGTTTTGAAACAAAGTACGTATCGGCTATAGAATATAAGCTATCGCTAAGCTCACTAATGATCATAGGCCATGAAATCCTTATAACCTCTCTAACTAAGCTCCTATCGTTCATCAGCTTTTACCTAATGGAATTTGCTTTGCCGAAGGTTTGCGTTGGATTTAAAATATATCATTACTATTACGCTATAAAACTTAATGCTTAATAGTATAATTAGACACGATTTCAATTAAATATATTGTAAAGGCTGAAATAACTGAGGCTAAAACAGCAAAATAATACGAAGTTATATGTTTTGGAGAATTTTTGCTCTAAAAAATAATCTATTGAAAGTATTAAACATAGATGCATTGGTGAAAGCAGTACACCTGCCATTCCACCCACATAAGATAGAATTAATGCTTCAGAGTCTATGCTTCCATGACCTACTATTGGGACAAGTGGGGAAATGTTATACTTACGGAGGCTACTAGAGACAGTAATAAAGCAATTAAAGTGCTCAAGATTTTAAGCACTTTTGGAATGTTATGTTTAGGTTAAACTTAAACGTTAATTCATTTGTGCCAAGGTATGTATTTGTTATTATGTTGTTTTAAGCTAATGTGTAATGTTTTATACAAGTTTATGCTAAGAATTCGCTTGGGTGGTGTAGTTGAGTAAGTTTGGCAGGTTTGTTTCTTTGAAAACTTGGAGGTCTAGGTTTGTTTTGAAAAGATTTGGTAAGTTTCATAAAGTCCATAGAGAATTGTGAGGTGTTTAAATGGGTGTAAGAGTTCTCGTCGAGATTAAACGTAATAATAGGGTTGTAAATAGTGCTGCATTAGTTAATAGCGGTTATGAGGCTGACGAACCTGAATTACATGTCCCCTTGGCTTTAGCTAGGGTCTTAGGGTTTAAGCTTGAAGGGCTTAAAGGTGAACGGTAAAAGCTTCCTCAATATCTTCTTTGCTCCGTACGCTTCGCTGTGCTAGCATGTAATTTATCGTAACTCTTGAAACGTAAGATAGTAGAAGAGTAACTGATGATAGTAGAGCTATTGATGCTCCAACAGGTAAGTTATACATGAAACTAGCGAAAAGACCTGCAATTGCAACGCTACTTCCTAGTATAGGTGAAATTAGTTGCTGAATATTTGCTCTCTTTGACAATAGTAAAGCCGATGCAACAGGGTTATACAGTAGAGAGAAAACAAGGAAACCGCCTGTTATTCTAAGGATTATGGCTATTGCTGAGCCTACGAAGAGTAGAAGTATTGTACTGTGCAATTTTACATTAACTCCTTCTGCTTCAGCTAATTTCTGATCAAAAAGTATTGCATCTATTTGCGGCTTAAAAATTACAGCATATACTAGAAAAGTCGCTGCTATAGCCACTATGGCAATTATTTTCTCGCAAGTTATTGCTAGTACACTACCCCATAGTATGGTTGATAACTGTACTGTGGATAGTACGTTGGTGCTTGACATGTAGAGCATTAGAATAGCTACTGCGTTTAATAAGGAGAATAAGCCCATGCAAATTAGCTCACGCCTTATAGGTGATTTACTTGTTAAATAGCCTATGAGTAAAGCTGATGCTACAGCAAAGAATAGTGTGAACAGTGTAGTATTAAATCCTAGAACAAGAGATATTGCAGCGCCAGCTAATGCGGAGTGCGCTATTGTGAAACTTAATGTTGTAACACCATACCTTTGAACATAGTATCCAAGCATACCACAGATAAAACCACTAAGCAAAGCGCCTAGCAAGGGAATCATTAACAGCATAGTTATCTACCTTTGAAACCTAATATCAGTTATTACTCCATCATTTATGGTCACGATAATGTCCGCATATTCTTCAATTTTGCTAAAGGAGTGGCTAACTATAATTGCTGAAGAACCCCTATGTTTCTTAATGTAATTTACAACTATTTCCGTAACTTTCTCTCTTGACTCCTTATCGAGACTTGAAAATGGTTCATCTAGGAAAAGTAGTTTAGGTCTCCTAATTAGCGCTCTCACTATGAATACTTTTTGCTGTTGACCACCACTCAATATGCCTATTGGTTTTTCAAGTAAACTAAGTACATCTAATTCTTTAGCATAAAATTCTAGTTCGTATTGGAAATAGTCGGGTAAAGGGTCTGTTATTACTCTATTACTTGATAGGCCCATTTCTATTACTTTCTTAGCTGTATAATGCTCATAAGGGGGTTTCATGAAGTCCTGTGGTACATAACTACATTTCCTCCTTACTTCAAATATGCGCTCATCTTTAGTATTAACGCCTAATAGGTATGCGTTACCTTTAATGGGTTTAAGTAGTCCTAGACATGTCTCAATAAGTGTTGTTTTCCCTGCACCATTAGGTCCTCTGATTAGGGTAAGTACTCCGAAAGGTATCGATAGATTAATGTTCCTTATAGCTGGTTTTCCAGCACCAGAATATGTAATCCAAACATTTTCTAGTCGTACAGCTTCTCCTCGAATAGGTTGCATAGTTTTTCTCCTTCAACCCATTTAGCTGCTTTACTCAGTCCGTATTTCTCGTATAGCTTGTTTATTTCCTCTTCTACGTTTTCTTTAAGTTTCATTTCCAATTTTCTTGAAGTTTTACGTTTAACGAAAACTATTCTTATATTATCTGCGCTCGACTCCTTAATTTCGATGTTTTGCTTACCTAATGTGCAGCTTGTTGACCCCTGTACTCCATCTATAATGCATGTGTATGGTGTTTTCAATGGTACGTAAACTACGCAGTAGAGATCATGTTCGCTTAAGGGGTTAAGTATTTTCCTAGCCCGTTTACCTGCTCTATAGCCTAGTACTAGCCATGGTCCTTTGTGTCCATGAAGTTTAGCCGTTTCTTCAAGGCTTAGGCCGAAAACCACTAGTCACTTCACCTTTTCCTCAATACTATGTAGGTTAGAGTTAATCCCAACGTAATAACCAGTACCGTGAGAATGTATGTTGTGTTTCTCCAGAAACTCATTTCCCTTTCAAGTATGGTTTTCTCCTTCATGGCTGTTGCTTCTTCAAGTGCTTTAGCTAGTAGCTTAGCATTATACTTCATAACCTCAGTTACATTGTTTAGTCCAGGAGCTGTTCTAGGGAAGTTTGTTAAAGCAACTTCTACTGCACCTACTTCGCTAGCTATTTTCTCCCCTAACTCTACACCGCTTTGCAAATTATCTATTACTAAGACCGCACCATACTTTGTTGCATTCTCTACTACTTCACTGTATTCTTTAGCTGAAACCATTTCAGGAGACCTATATACGGCAACGATTTTGAACCCGAGGAATGAAATGAAACTTTTCTGCCATAGCATAGAAACTACAGGGGTGTCTTTGAAACCGTGTTCTTCAGCGAATCTTTGAAGCCACTGTTTAACCTCGTCTATTTTGCTTAAAGACTTGCTAAGCTCATCTGACACGCTTATACCTAAATGTTCCTCAATAGCGTCAGCAACTTCACTATATCTTTGCTTTAAAGGATCGGGCATGTTCCATGGGCCTTTAATATAAACTATCGGAGCTTCCGAACCTGACGCTTTCTTTAAATCTTCAATCCAAGGTTCAAATCCATGAGCTAAAATTAGATCAGCTATTCTAAATGCTTCTACATCGCTTGGACGTACATCGTAGTGTGCAGGACATATTGCTGGTGATGCAATAACTACTACAGATACTTTGTCGCCTGCAAGGTCTTTTACTATGCTTTCAAGAACTGTTGTTGTAGTAACTACTATGGGTTTATCTGTAGATGATGCATGAACATGTAGCGCTGTAGAGAACATACATATTGCTAGTAAGATTATGATGGATAAAGCGGTTTTTACGTGCTTCATTAAAGGTGCACCTATTCTTAATAGAAAGTGCACCATATAATAAGTTTTCCTAAAAATACATATATAAAGTAAAGAAGGTCTGTACATGGAGGAGAACTTATTTTATTTAGCTAAAACTCGTTGTTATTTTCTTTCTAACTTCTAATGCTTTTTTCGGATAGTCTGTTGCTATAGCATCTACTTTGTTTGCTACGAGTTTAACTATTTGATCAGGCTTATTTACTGTCCATGCTACGACTTTTAATTTTAGCTTATGTGCGAAAGCTACTGCTTTTGCTGTTGCTAGTCTGAAGTGCGGTAGTACTATTTTTGCTTTAAGTTTCTTAGCTTCAACATTTTTACCTGGAGGTTTAGCATATATTAGCCCTGTTACTATTTCAGGGTTTATATAAGCTGTTTTCTCTAAAACTTCTTCATGAAAGCTTACAATAGCAGTCCATTTAGGATACCCGTGTCTCTCTAAAACTTTCAGTACGGGATTTACTGCTTCAGTTTCCTTAATCTCTATGAATAGCCCGCATTTTCCATTAACATAGTCTATTATTTCGCTAAGAGATGGAACAGGTTCTGTGCCACCGATTCTTATTTTAGCTTTTATTTCTTCGTAACTCATTTCTCTAGGTTTAAGTGGAACGTTTGCAACTCTGCTGAAGCTTTCATCATGTAAAATTATCGGTATTTTGTCTTTTGTAAGTCTAACATCAACTTCTACAAGGTCTACACCTAAGTTTAAAGCGTAATTGATGCCTTTCAAGGTGTTCTCATAAGCTGAACCTAAACCCTTAGCTCCCCTATGTCCAATAATTGAAAATGGTTTTCTAGAAAGAAAAGAAATAACATCGTTAACCAATTAAACTACACCTACACTCCTATGTATGTTTCTTTTTCTATATTGTTTTTAAGTGCTTTTTAGCATTGACTAAATGTTTAGTTCTTAGTTAGCTTTCCTTTATGATTTCCATTACTGATAAAGTTTTAATGTTTATTTTTTCTGCTTTTTCTTTAAGCTCCTTATCTTCTGTTACTAGTTTGAGTTTATTTTTTCTAGCTACGTATAAGTATGCTGCATCATAGAATGTTAGTTTAAGTTTTGATGCTATTTTCATTGTTTCTGCAAAGTCCATATCTGTTTCTATTTTAAAGATTTCCATTATTTTAAATAGTTTAGCTAAGTGTTTCGCCTTACTTATGGCTTCTTCTATGCTAATTGTTTTTCTTAAAACACTTTCTTTCCATATAATGTTTCCTAACTCATAACGGGCTAGGTCAAGCGTTTGCTGGTTTTTAAGAATTTTTACCGCTTTT
>Ga0190367_1001307_pt1 | contig 14659 bp, 15 predicted proteins | sample 4872181011_MG_FD_171838 | JGI IMG/M metagenome (GOLD analysis project Ga0190367, IMG submission 171838) | Hydrothermal vent microbial mat bacterial communities from Southern Trench, Guaymas Basin, Mexico - 4872-18-10-11_MG | ecosystem: Environmental > Aquatic > Marine > Hydrothermal vents >...
ACCATTCGATGTACTCTTATCACTATCAAGGCTTATGAAGGACGGTATAGGTCCAGGCAAGACAAGAGAAGATCATAGAGACGTATTCATGCAGCTCTATGCATCATATGCTGAAGGAGTGTACATTAGGGAATTAGCAGTAATTGTTGGAACAGAAGGATTAAGTCCGAGAGATAAGAAGTACCTAGAATTCGCAGATCTATTTGAGAGAAAGTTCATAGCACAAGGAGAGTATGAGAGAAGAACGATAGAGGAAACACTAGACCTAGGATGGGAGCTATTATCAATACTTCCTGAAGAAGAGTTAAAGCAAATAAGAACCCACTTCATAAAGAAGTACCACCCCAAGTACAGGAAGAAGGCTAAGTAATCGTAGATTTAATGGTGAGCACAGTCTATGTCTCAAGCGATATTGAGAGTAAGGCCTACGAAGATAGAATTAATAAGGTTAAAGAGGAGACTAGCTCTAGCGAAGAGAGTACATAAGATACTTAGAGAGAGATTAATGATACTTATTTCAGAGTACTTAAACAACTTAAAGATAGCAATAAAGCTTAGAAACCAAGTAAAAGAAGAGCTTACGGAACTATATACTATAAGTAACATAGCGTTTTCAATACATGGAGTAGATGAGCTAGAATCACTATCAAAGCTTACCACACAACCATTCGAGATAATAACTGGTACACAGAGCATTATAGGTGTAAGAACAGCATACCTTGAGTTTAAAAGTAAGTTTAAAGTTCAAGAAAAACCCCTACCATTAATTTCAACAACAATAACAGTAGAAGAGCTAAGACAAAAAGCTCTAAAACTCATAGAAAACCTATCTGAGCTAGCTGAAAAAGAGAAACTACTAGAACTCCTTGGAAGAGAAATTGCAAGAACTAAGAGGAGAGTTAATGTCCTTGAATACATGTTTATACCAAAACTTCAAGCAACAATAAAGTACCTTCAAATGAAATTCGAGGAAAGAGAAAGAGAAGAGAAGACTAGGTTGAAGAGAGTAAAAGTTGTATTAAGCCGTAGAAGAGCATAATATACCTGGATGCTCTGAAATGATTGAAAGAAGAGATATACTTGAAGAATACCTAAGACATGAGTTAAGGCTTATACATAGTTATCTACCCTACCATAGGAAAACCCTAGGACAACTACTATTAGAGAAATATCCTAGAATACTATTAAGAGATGGAACATATCACTACATTAAGCGAAGAGAACTAGAATTACTAGCAAGTATAACTCCCAAAGAATATTGGAGTAAATTGAAAATACCAATACTTCTCGAGGTAGCACCCGAGTATGGTGAAGGAGCTATAGTTATTCGAGACCCCATTGAAGCTATGGTAATAGCAAAACTACTCGGAATAAAACATAGTGAAGGAGAACAATTAATAATCTATAGACCCCAAGTAGCTGAACTTCGAAGTAAACTCCCAACAACTACGCAATACGTATTCTCAGTAAGAATATTAAGCGAAATAAAGTAGCTAAAAAGGACTGAAAATGGTACTTACATATACGTTTAGCCTTTTATGAACTTTATCTCTCCAATAACCTTGTCTAGAGGAGCGCTCATTATTAGGGTTATTTCATCATCTTTACCGGCACTTACAATGAGTTCATCCTTAACTAGTTGAGCACCACATACGAATATTGTTGCGGGGCGTGCGCCTATGTAATCTTTTACTCTAGGTGATATTACTGGCTTAGGGCTTACACCTAGAAGTTCTCCATCACTATCAAGTAGTGCTACATAAGTGTAGTAGCATCCAAAATATGCTTCAACTCCATGGAATATTAGTAGGTATTCATTACTTGATATCTTAACAGTGCAATTACCTCCGGTTTTACGCTCATAAGTTATTGGCGCTAACTCAGGATATCCCTTTAACTCCTTTAATTCAATAATGTTCTCGTCACGAGGACCTATCATTATAGCTCCTACACCTAAATCCTCTATCCAAGGTCTAGTAACCATGTACTTCTCATTCAAGGGAAATGTATCTCTATAGTCCCTAATGATAAAGGCTTCACCATTTAGATTTCCAAAGAGCACTGGTTCTATTGACTTAGGAATACCTTGATCATCTATTTCTGATCTAAAAGTAAGGGTAAATGAGTCTATTCCGCTAATTGGCTTATATGTATAATATGATCTCACATGGAATAGCTCCTTCATGAAATCGGGATCGACTCTAGGATCTTCAACACGTTCAGTAGATAATATGGGATATAGTATTGGATGGGCTTCTAATTTAACTCTACCATGCAGCTTATCTAGAGATATTTCTGATAATCCTATAAATGTACGACACCATGGGTTAGGTATTGGGTGACTACCTAGGGAGCTTAATCTTAGATACAGGTGAACTCTATCACCCTTACATACAATACAGGTATTAGAAGCTATCCTTAAGGGTACATCAATATTATTTGGGCTCTTTAAGCTGATATTCAATCCAATAATATATGCACGTACCTTGAATACTTCATGACTATCCGATAGCGTCCTTCTAACCCTAGGCTTCATCTTACATATCTTTACTATTCTTTCACCAAGTGTTCTCTCTACATCCCTATTCACAGAAGACAGAATGTTTAATACATAGCTTCTATAGCTACTCGTTGACGATATATCAAGGTTATAGGTGAAGAGATTTTGCAATACACATCCCCCTTACTTTGATATTCCTATCCTCTCGTAGGTTTCCTAGAATCTAAGATCTTACTACTTTAACTATCTTGGAGTACCTAGTTTCATTAACTACTTAGTCGTATTACCAAATCGAGTTAAATTATGATGGAATATCTCAATGAACGCATTTATATGCGTTAAAGGAATAATTATAATGATAATTTCAGGAAACAGCTACATGGCTCTATATTACCTGGACTATGAGTTAAGGTGAAGGAATGTATAAGGATTCTACATACACTAAGAGAAAGAAGAGAAGACTTCTTCTAATTGCAATAGCTGTTATTTCATTATTCTTTGTAGTCTCTATACTATTAATATTATTTGGACCTCACGTTCATAAAAGAATAAAGGAGGCACCCATATTATCTGAGCTTAAGTATGTAGAGTCTAGGGCTTTCGAAGTAGCTGAGTGGATGAAAGAGAATTGGAGAGAGGCTATACGTTTAAGTTTCTCAATTACTCTTCCATATAACTTCTATAGAGGAGAAAGCTTATGTAGCATAAGTTCTACTTCGATTTCGAAGGGTATTGAAGGGGAAGGTTTACCCACATGTTTTTCTGTAATAGGTAAGGCTAAGAAGCCAGTATCGTGGTCATTAAAGAAAGGCAGGTTTCCTAAGGAATATCCATTTAATGTCCTCGAATTAGGCCCTGCATATAATGCTCCAATGATATATTATAAGGTTAGTGATAGTTATATGCTGATATATACTTGGAGTGGAGATCCTATGGCTGAATGGCTCTACCTAGTATTCTTTAATAGAACTAGTGATTACCTATTAGAAATGTTCATGTATAGACCCATGTGGGAGACATGGCGTATACCTAATGCATGGTATGCACATGAACTAAGAATAGAACGAAAAGTAAATTTATTACCACCAATAGAATTTTATGAAAAACTACATAAGCCTTATGAAGAAGTAAATGAGGTTAGGCTTATATACCATACATATTGGAACCTCATTGTTAAGATCTATTTTTCTCCAAGCTCGCCACTTCTAAATATTACTAAGGAGCGTTTTCTTCAAGTAGTTTCAAGCCTATACGCTAAATATAAAGTGAGCAAAATTCATTTACCCTATTATGAGCTAGAGCATGAGTTCCTTTATCCCATATTTAGTTCCCTGGGCTTGAACGTTAACGTTACTAACCTTATTGTTAGCTTCATTGAAGCAGCTCCATGGAATATACTGCACAACGTTGAGGGAGATGAAGGACTTATTCTTTGGGGTTGTATGTACTTTAATAGTAGTGGAATCGAGAAATTCTTTATAAGAGAGAGGATATTCATAGAGTACTTAAACATATCTAAAGATTACGATAGCATGACCATCTACTTAAGAAATCTAGGTAAAATAACATATCCTACTGGAAGCGAGTTTAAGGTTGAAATATACTATAAGCCTAGAGGTGGAAAATTACAGATAATATATGTCGGAAAGATTAGACTCATTAACTCATTTAAACCTAAAGACTTAATTCCCATAGCTATAGATATAGACCTTAAACCATATAAAGGCCTTGCGATATTCATAATAGTCTCATCACCGACGAAGACCATTGATGCTATAGCTTTTATATTAAAGTAGCCGTAATCACGAAAATTACGAACTATCACTGTATAGGAGCTTAGAAGTAGCTGTCTTCTTGGGTTATTGGTGGTTAAGTGTAAATGATTCTATTAACGACTCTATCGTTGTTGTATATGAGACTTCATATCCTTTACCTTTAAGTATATCGACTATATTATCTACATCACATGATATGATTATTATTTTTCTTGTTTTTGGATTAAATATGTAGTTAAAGAATGCTTGCGTTAATGCTAAGTGTTTACTATTTTCTCGTGGAATATACATTGACGATACTAAGCCTAATAGACCTGGAGGTCCATGAATTATTAGGTTAAGTATAGAGGCATCATCTGTTAGCGCAATGGCATTGCCGCATCCATGAGCTATTATTATAGTTGTATTGCTTTCTACCTTACCTAGAGCTAGTAGGTAGTATGTTACTATGTCTCCATTTAATAATAGTATTTTTGTTTCATTCACTGGTTTTATTTTCATTACTAGGTTAGTAGTGTTAATGTTTGGTACGCTGTTAATTATTACTAAATCTGCATGTAGTGTTTCTTGAGTAGAAATTAAGATTAGGACGAATAATATGTAGGTTATTGAGTGAATTAGTGTTATTGCTAAATAGAGTATTAGGAACTTAATGATATAGTGCTTGATGTTTCTTGCCCTTGTCATTGTAACCTATCTTAATGATAGAGGTATTTCACTTAAATCTCTTACCTATAGTGGTGCGTTTTATTGTTCATGTACATTTATATATATGTTAATGATGTGTCTTATCTACAGAAATGTGGTTTTAGGTGAATAATATTGGTTGACTTTACTGGACGAGATATTATATCGTGTAAGGACTTTACACGTGAGGAAATAGTATACATACTGGATAAGGCATCATCTATGGAGGAGTTGGTGAAGAAACAGGGTTCTACTGATTTATTGAAGGGTAAGATTCTTGCCACCTTATTCTTTGAGCCATCAACTAGGACTAGGTTATCATTTGAAGCAGCTATGCTTAGGATGGGTGGTTCAGTTATAGGCTTTTCATCAATTGAAGGAACATCCATTATGAAGGGTGAGTCATTTGAAGATACTATTAGAACTGTTGACCAGTATGCTGATGTATTAGTAGTTAGACATCCTAAGCCTGGTTCAGCTAAAATAGCTGCTAATGTAGCTGAATCTCCAGTAATAAATGCTGGTGATGGCCCTAATGAGCATCCAACGCAGGCATTGTTAGACCTCTATACTATTAGGAAGGAGAAGGGCAGAATAGACGACTTAGATATTGCTTTGGTAGGAGATCTTAAGCATGCTAGAACTATGCATTCACTAGCTTACGCTTTATCAAACTTTAAGGTAAAGTTATATCTGGTATCACCTCCACAGCTTAGAATGCCTAGTGAAGTACTAGACTACCTTGATAAAAAGAAAGTTGAATATGTTGAGGTCAGCAATATTAGTGAAGTTATATCGAAGGTTGATGTAGTTTATGTTGTAAGAGTTCAGAAGGAGAGATTCAAAAGTATTGAAGAGTATGAGAAGGTAAAGGCTTCATATATTATTAAGCCAGAATTATTATCTAAGGCAAGGAAGGATATGATAATACTACATCCACTTCCAAGAACTATAGAACTACCTGTAGAAGTAGATAAAACTCCACATGCTAAATACTTTGGTCAAGTACGTAATGGCGTTTATGTTAGGATGGCTTTATTGGGACTTGTATTGGGTAGACTTTAAGCTTACGGTGTATTTTTCTTGCCCATTGACTTAGTCTATAGAGGTAAAGCAGTTGTAAGAAATAGTATAAAGGAAGTTACCATAGCTATAGATGAAGGCGTTATAGTTGATGTAAAGGGTCCATCTTTTAACGTTGAAGCTGATAATGTACTAGATTATAGTCTTAAGGAGGGCGTAGTTGCTCTTCCTGGAGCTATAGATATCCACGTACATTTAAGGGGATTAAATCTCAGCTACAAGGAAGATGAGTATACTGGAACTAGGGCTGCTGCTAAGGGAGGATTCACTATAGTAGTTGATATGCCAAATACAAGACCTTATGTAAATAATAGAAGTTCACTATTATTAAAGCTTGAAGAGTTTAAGCGAAAAGCTATCGTTGACTATAGCTTACATATAGGTATACCAGAAAACGATTATGATCTCAATGAAGTAATCGAATTAAAGGATAACTATGTCGGGTTTAAGATCTACCCTCACGACCTTAACAAGAGAATATTAGGTAAAGTATTTGAAGAGGCTAAGAAGAATAAGTTGTTAATTACAGTACATGCCGAACATCCTGAATTGATAAGAGAAAATGATAAGCCTGGCTATAGGTGGCTTACGAGAACTATTGAAGCTGAACTCTATGCCCTTGAAAAGATAGCAGAATTATCTAGGGCTACAGGAAATACTAGAATTCATATAACTCACGTAACTAATTCCTATACATTGCTTTTAGCTAAAATGTATGGCTTTACAACTGATACCACTATGCACTATCTACTACTAAATGCCAATACTGAGAAAGAGAAGGGAGCATTAGCTAAGGTTAATCCACCACTTAGACCTGAACCCATGAGGTTAATGCTTGAAAAAGACTTCAGGAATAAGTTAATAGATGCTATTGCATCAGATCATGCGCCTCACTCCATGGATGAAAAACTTGAGTCATTTGGTAAAGCTCCTCCAGGTATAGTTGGTCTTGAAACTACTATTCCATTACTTCTATTAATGTATCATCAAGGTTGGATAGACTTAGTTTACTTAAGTAAACTAGTATCTGAAAATCCCGCTAAAATACTGGGTTTAAGTAATGTTGGAAAAATAGCTAGAGGATACATTGGTAACCTAACCATTATCAATGTAAATGAAAGCTTCGTAGTTAAACCCGAGGAATTTGAAAGTAAGGCAAAACACTCACCTTTTGAAGGAACCGAGTGTAAGGGTAGGCCTATAGCAACTATTGTTAGAGGCAAGATAGTTTACCTTCATGGAGAATTCCATGTAAATAAAGGATTTGGGGTAAATATATCCACCTATAGAAGCTTAAAAGTAGGAGAATAAAAATCCATAGAACAGCATGTTACCTCTGAATTCTCCTTTTTCTAATGAAGTCTATTAATAAGCCGACAATATAGGTCATGATGAAGGCGACTACTATGTAGTGTATGAGTAGTAAGGGTTCATAGGCTATACTCTCAGATATCTTATATCCTATGAAGCTTATCAACAGACCAAGTATAGCACCTGCTATTCTCTCAATTAGGTTAGGTTTTGGTAAATTTTTGCTATTCCTTGATAGTAGAATGTGACCTAAAGCGCTACCAGCCATAACTCCTATAGTTGAGTATTCAACATATGTTAATGTTCCTAGAGTGGCTGAAATTGCCAGGAAAGCGCATATCGCAAACAGTAAGGTTGTTAGCTTGAAAGTCGTTGATGCTTTTATGAAAGTATTCTTGATCAATAGGTATGTTAATAGGATTAGTAGTCCAATAGATATTCCACCAATTATATCAGTAACATAGTGTACTCTAAGGAATATCCTCGATAATGATACAAAGGTTACTATCACTAATGCGGTGGGTATTAGCTTCCTATAGTGTATAGAGAAGAACCCCCATACTATTGTTGATCCCAGTGCATGTCCGCTTGGAAAGCTATAGCCTTCAGCTTTAACTAGCCACAAGCTTTCTGGAGGTCTAGGTATCTTTAACGTATTTTTCAACGTATTTCCAACCCAGATAGACGAAGTTATTAGAATTATTAATTCTATTCCTAGACTTCTACTCACCCCATGATATATTATTGGAAGTATACCTACATAGAATACTTCATCGCCAAGTACTGTTATTTTCCTCCAAAACTCAACCTCAAATCCAAGTACGGTTGATAAAATGTATGCTAGGATAATGGCTATTGGCACTAGTAGCGATAAAATACTTAGTACGCTGTTCTTAGGTTTCATACCTAATACCATAATTTGAGTAAAATGCCTAGTTGTAATTAAATGTTATCTTAATTGATTAAGTTAAGACCTTCCTTAACGTAAGCTCTACTTGGGGTAAAACATTATCTGGTATTATAAAGTAATGTGGAATGCCATGCTCATCTACTATTATTAGTGTATTTCTAGGTGATCTAGCTAATTGTAGCATATTTGATGCAAGGGCTAAGAGTACGGCTAACGTGAATATTGGTATAATTGCTCCTATGAATCCTGCCGTATGGGAAATTATTGATAATAGTACAATTAATGCTATTACTCCGATAACTAGGGTAGTAGTCATTTGAAGAATTCTTGAAATTCTTCCTTCTTTTCCGCTTAGTATTTTCATTTTACTTATCTTTACATCCCTATACTTAATTCTATGTATTTTTCCTTCATCCGTGAAGATAGTTATAATGTCGCTACTTAATGATACGTTTCTTACAGTTCCTTTAGCTTCAATAAATTGAGAAGGACGCCTCCTTCTTATAGGTGGTGGAGGAGGTATCGTTGGTGGGAATGCCATTGTTATCTACCTATCACATATTGCTGTTGCTGTATTTTACTGTTTACTGACTTCGTCTTTACTGCTTCCATTTATTGATGTAGTTTATTACCTTTTCGTATGTTTCTTTATTTATTAGCTTTTCCTCTAGTAGTATTTTGAATAGCTCAGTTACCTTGAATATGTAGTATAGTTTTATGCCTACTTTTCGTAGTATTTCCTCTGCTCCTTGCTCTCTATCAACTACTACAAGCGCTCCAGCAATTCTTGCTCCATCGTTCTTTAATGTCTTTACAGCTATCATTAATGTTGAGCCTGTTGTTGCTACATCATCTACTATTAATACCTTTCTGTTATCTACTACTCCTTCAACGAATTTTCTTAATCCATGGTTTTTCCTTTCAACTCTTACATATCCCATCGGCTTGTTTAGTTCATAGGACATAAATGATGCTAGTGATACTCCACTAGTAACGATTCCTACAATGTAGTCGTAGTCTACGTGTTCAACTGTTTTTATTAGTAGTTTCGTTGTTAATTTCGCGACATTGGGGTAGCTCGGTATGAGTCTTAAGTCTATGTAGAATGGGCTTATGAGTCCTGATGATAGCTTAAATTCTCCAAACTTTATCATACCTTTATTATACATTTCTATTGCTAGTTGTCTTTTAAGCTCCTCATACATTACCTTAACACCTCTTCATGGATTTTAGCTATACGTTCTGCAGACATTTTAGGGTTTTCGGAAAACGTTATTGTTCTTCCAATTATTTCGAAGTCAGCACCATTCTTTAGTGCTTCGCCTGGCTTCGCTCCTTGAGCTCCTATTCCTGGTGATAGAATCAGTTTTTCCCATCCAATTAGTTCTCGTGTACGCTTAATGTAGTAGGGCATTGTTGCTGGTAGTATAAAGCCATCAACATCTACATCTAGAGCTATTGACAATAAGTCTTCGTAGGCTTTAGCAAATAAGTCGTTTGCTCCTTTATGACTCATTACCAGTACCCCTATTAATCCTAGTCCAAGGTCCTTACACTTACTAGATAGTTCATTTAAAGCTCCTCCTCTTCCAATGAATAAGTGAGTTATTATGGCATCAAAGCCTGTATCGTGTAGTACATCTGCTACGTCTACTAGTATGTGCGCTACATCTGCAAGCTTTAGATCAGCAATCCAAAAGTATAAATCTTGAAATTCATTGATTAGCTTCTTTACATTATTTAACCCTACTCTAAGAATGAATGGCAATCCTACTTTAACACCTGATACTATACCCTCTACATCTCTAAGAATACTATTGCTCCATTCAAGTGCTTTTTCTTGACTTAACCCTATAGGATCCAACGCTACTACTATCCTATGGGGTTTACTCTTGAACCCTAGTATCTTAGCTATACCCATTAAATACACCTATTAAGTACATTCCTTAAGGTAGGAGTAGACATTACATCTCACTTATATTTTTATATGCAGAATCAGCATGAAGTGACACCATAGTAATAGTCTAGGTCTTCTCTAATAATACGTAGAAGAACCCAGTAGTACCATGTTTATGCGGCCAAGCTCTCATAGTGCCCTTAAGGAGCCCTGGACTAAACGGCTTGTTCAACTCAATTATCTTTAATCTTCCCTTATATTTATTTAGGATGTACTTTACTTGCTCTTCACACTCTTCTGGTAGAATACTACATGTAGTATATAGTATTCTACCACCGGGTTTTACGAGCCTAGTAGCTACTTCTAGTAATCCTCTTTGAAGCTTAACTAGTCTCCTTAAGCTTTCCTCATTCCATCTCCATCTAGCTTCAGGATGCTTGGCTAATACACCAGTTGAACTACATGGAGGGTCGAGAAGAACTTTGTCAGCTATTTCTTCTCCAAGAACATTAACTGCATATCGAGCATCCATTTCAATTATTTCGACTATATTAATACCCATTCTCTCTATTATTCTCTTCATTCTTTGAATCCTATCCCTGTATAGGTCCATTGCTATTATTTTTCCTTTGTTTTTCATTATTTCTGCTAGGTGTGTTGTTTTACCTCCAGGAGCAGCACACAAATCAACAACAAGTTCTCCTGGCTGTGGATTGAGAATTAATGAGGCTAAAGCACTTGAATCATCTTGTGGAATTATTTTTCCTTCACTAATTAGTTTTAGAAATGTAGATTTACCTGGTCTTCTAAGCTTAATTACTGTAGGTACGTAGGGGCTTATCCAAGGCCTAAATCCTTGCTCTCTTAGTTCTCGTAGTACTTCATCTACCGTTGTTTTCAGGGTATTTACTCTAAAACTTAATGGTGGTGGCTTGTTTATGTGTTCTAAGAATGCTATTAGCTCATTGTAGGGGAGTATGTTTTCTAGCTTATTTATTAACCATATTGGTACATTATACTTGTATTCAAGGTATTCGAGCTCATTTGCTGGAACATATTCTTGTTTCTGTACCTTATCTACTATCTTACTGTACTCATCGGCTAACTCTTTACCTACCCTTTTCTCCAAGACCATAGGTGTAAAGCATATTAGCGCTTCCTTTAAGTTACTATCTCCAAGACCAAAGTAGTGTTCATAGATGAAGGCTCTCAATGCCGCTCTAAGCCACTTATTAATCTCACTTGGATTCCTATAATGTTTGGCTATGATTTTATCTATAATTCCCTGCCTTCTAGCAATACCATAAATTACTGCAGTAAACACTCTATCTTTACTAGTACCAAGTATTCCATACTTCCTAAATACTCTTCTCTTAGCTACTTGTCCTGGCTTAATCTTCTCCCATAACACTATTGCTTTGAGTAGCGCTTCAATATCTCTACACGTTATTTTCAACATAGCTAGGCATACCTTATATTAGCTATTACATTATCTAGATAATGTGTTCTATAAAGGTTAAAGAAGATAAAGAAAGACGATAGAGGAGCCAGATAAAATTACTTATCCTTTAAGCCATTTCAATTTATCTAATACATCATTGAAGTCGGCAATAAATATGCCAACTGCATAGTCACTTAATCCTCCAATCCATAGGAGCATATCTTTGTACTTTACTAGTCCTGTACCAAATATGACTAATGGTCTATCACCATAAGATTCCTCTACTCCACGAGGTGTGAGTAGGTAATTACTTATGGCTAATAAGTTTCCTTGGTCATCAATTATTGCTAGTCCATTTCGATATGATAAGTCTTCCTTAAGCACTGCATGCCATCCCACGAGATACTCATTACTCGATATCTTAACTACATTAGTAGACCATCCAACCTTAAGCTCCCATGGCTCAAAGCCCAGTATTGGCTCTAAGCTCTCCTCGTATAGTATGTGTTCATTTAAGTCGGCTATACCCTTCCAACACACGTCAACATCATTTATTGTTGGTCTCGCCAATAGCAGTGCTTTATCGCCCTTAATTTCAATGAAAGCTCCATCTTTATTACTCTTAGGAATATACCTTCCATACCTGCTCTCTATAGCAAAAAAGCCACGACTCTTTACCTTAAGATCCTTACTTACCTTAGCTAATCCCTGAACAATAACTGTCTTTAAGTCCCGAAAAGTATCTCCATATAGCAGGTACCCAAAACCTGTGTAAAGTATGTAGTATTCATCATTAAATTCATGAATTCTAGCATCCTCGCATCCCCGAAATTCCCACGTTTCCGTAGGCCATAGGATTATCCTTGTAGTTAACGGGCACCTAACGTTTCCATAGATTAACTCATCTATGTTTAGCTCTGCGTAACCAATACTTGATACATAGTTATAGTAGTCAAAGATTAATCTAGGAAATATCAATAGCTTATCATGTCTTAGTATTGCTCCTGGATTAAACGCTGATAATGGTGTTCGCCTAAGATAATTTACAACGTAGAAGTCTTGTGGTGAAAGATAGATCCTCAACTTGAATACATCTTCGGTTATTGGCTTCCTTAATCCTTTACTATACTTTATTAACTTTAAGGCTTTAGCTTTAAGTCTCTCTTCGTGGAGGGTCTGCACTATTAAGTGCAATTAAACCTCCACCTACACTCTAGCATGAGGTAATTTAAAAGATTAATTCCAGAAAAATTAGTTACTGCTACTACCTAACCTATATCATGGGGAGTATTACTCTTTTACTTGAATTACTCCTAAATAGAGTAGTAGTGTTCGAAAAATTAGATTATAATAGTTTGGTATAGAGTATTATGTTGAGGTAAAGAGAGGTAATATAAAATTGAGTAGATCAGGCAGTCTTAAGAAATGTACAGTGGCAGTAATACTTGTATTAGCGATAATAGTGTTTACCAGCTATACAGTTTGCTGTGGAGAGGACAGCAACTACATGGAATATGCCGTAACAATAATAGTATTAAATAAGCCAAACGTTACCATATCCTTAAAGGAAACCGAAATAATGGTACTTACCTCAAATCTTGACCCAAACGTTAAGGTAATAATTGGAGTATTTAATTTACCTACTATAATCTTCGTTATGCCTCTTAAATATACAGAAAAAGAGAAAGTAGTAGATAATACTAAGATCTCTATCTACGAGGTTAAGAGCCCATATAAACCTAAATACCCCATCAAGAGAATTGTAGGAAATGAGTTAAAGAAGCTAATTAAAATGGGAATTATTAAAGGATTAAAAGTAGAGGACGTTGAAAGCATAGTAGAGAGAGTAGGTCCAAGTACCCTGGTCATATACTTAGATGGGTCATGGACTGTTAAGTCCATTAAGTCTTATTACGAACTAATAGCTCCAACAGGATCTCCGCTCTTCATATTTATATATGGTGCAGAAGTTGAAGGAGGTAAGGTTATGGTAGTTGCTTCACCTACTCCTACATATACTTCAACTATACCCTCTACCACATTAGTAAGAACATTAACAACCACTTCAACTACAACAGTGATTGGAAGCACAACAACACCATCCCCAAAGACTCCTAAGCCATCAATCTCAATGGTTGGAGTTGAAGAAAAGAGCATGAGTACAGGTCGCAGGATCCCACATACCCCATATACTCCACACGCTTTCCCCTCACTAGAGGAACAAATATATAAGCTATTAATTTCAGGTATAGCTGCTCTAGCGTTAGGCTTTCTGGTCTACCTATTGTTAAGGAGGCACCTACCTTAATAAAATCCCCTCGCATTAACTATGTTTAGGGCTAGGTAAAAAGGGTGTTTCATTGAGTAAAACGAAGCATAGAAGAGATGATGTTGGTTTCTTGGGTCCAAGCACGCTTAGGGTTTATATGGAGTTGGTGAAGATAGGTAAGCCTATCGGTGTTAGGGAGCTTCAACGTAGACTTGGTTTTAAGAGTCCAAGTACTGTTAAGTATCATTTGGATAGACTTGAGTCTATGGGTTTAGTGCGTAAGACTGTTGAAGGCTATGTAGCTAGAAGTGAAAAGCCTGGTATACTATCAACATATACGTCGCTGCTGGGGTTTATGGTTCCAAGACTAATACCATTTGCAACGGGATTAACGGTAGCAACAATAGTATACGTAGCGTTATCTTATCCTCACATAGATTATGGACTCCTAATTCTCTTAATCACATCCATCTCCATATTATGGGTTGAAGGAATTAGAATGTATAGGTGGCTTAAGAGGATAACTAAGAGGTAAATGTTTATCTAGTTATTATAGCTAATACTCTATTCATGGATGAGGAGCCTTGGCTAATAGTATTTATGTTGTTGAGAAAACAATTGATGAATGGCTTACCCAAGGTAGGGAACCAGACGTTAAGGAAGTTTGGAATATAGGTAGACTACTTGGGATAACTACTAAGAAGAAGGATGTAGTATTGTCTAGGTATAATGATGTTTTCAATAAATTCTTGTTAAAGAATTGTGTTGAAGTAGGTGATGTAAGAG
>Ga0190367_1001308_pt1 | contig 14656 bp, 11 predicted proteins | sample 4872181011_MG_FD_171838 | JGI IMG/M metagenome (GOLD analysis project Ga0190367, IMG submission 171838) | Hydrothermal vent microbial mat bacterial communities from Southern Trench, Guaymas Basin, Mexico - 4872-18-10-11_MG | ecosystem: Environmental > Aquatic > Marine > Hydrothermal vents >...
CTATAAGATTTTCCTAGGGTGATGCCCCCGGCTCCGCGTGAGGACGTTGGACGCCACGGCTCAGCTCGTAGGGAAGCAGCTCACCCCTCGGCCCCCAGCCGTAAGACCTCATAGCCGTGGCGCTGTAAGAGGAGGCGGAGCACAGCTTTAAAAGGGATTTCCATGGCCAGCAGGCCCTGGCCCAGGGAAAAGCTGTTCTGCCCTCCCCTCGCAAGCCCTATAAGCTACCAGATAGCCGAAAGCGGAGGGGCTTCTTCGAGAGCGTGCTGACTAGGCTCAAGTAGAGGCTGGACGAGCTGGGCGCCAAGCGCGTGTGGATGGGAAGGAAGTGGTATTGGGTGCTCAAGCCAGATGCCAAGTTCGGTGAGGTGATAGAAATTGAATAATTACCGCAGGGAACATGTGGGGAGGCTGGCCCGTATCTCAAGGCAGCTGGCGCACGAGGGGGAGTTCAGCATGTATGGTGATGAAGAGCTCGGCCTGCCTCCCGATGACATCTACGGGCGGGAGGGCGCCACATGGACGCTGGAGCAGGCCAAGTTCGTGGTCGAGATGGTAGAGGAGCTCCTAGAGGAGGCTGGCGCCGGAGGGGCCTAGCCGTCCCCGCCCCAGAGCTCGTCCACGACCTTTATGGCCGATTCCGTCCAGAGCGTGAGCCTGCCCGGGTGGGAGCCCGGCGCCAGGAGCATGACGTTCAGATTGCGGGCCAGCACCGCGTCCACGCCGGGGAGGTTGCGCACAGCCTGGATGAGGCCCTCGTCCTCGCCCACCACCACAAGAGGCCCTACGGCCATCTTGTAGCGGCGGCCGCGCATCTTGCCCTTCCCAGCCCGCACCTTCCTGCTCTCCTTCGCCCTCAGCACGTCAGGCCAGAGGCCCAAGCGCATGAAAAGCTCCACGGCCTCGCTGGTGCGGTCTATGGCCTGGACCTCGTCCGAGGCCACGAGGGGGAAGGAGGGCACCGCGTCCACGATGTGGCCCCTCCTGGCCACCACCTCGCGCTTGGCTGTAGCCGCGATGGCCGAGCGCATGGCGAGTTTCTTCTCCTTCCTCGGGATGGCCTTCACTATCTTCTTCCACACCAGGGGCGGGTGGGCCAGGCGCCCCTTCACGGTCATGGGCGCTATGCGCGCCCTCCTTGTGTGGGCCTCGCGTGGGACGCGGGCCATGCCGAAGTAGCGCTCGGCCGGGCTACGGCGCCTGCTCTTATACTTGGCCGATGAGCGCTTGCCAGCCATGATATCCCGGCCCTGGGGCTGGAAGGAGCGCGATTGGAGGGCCAGGAAGGCGCGCTTTATCACGTCGGGCCGGAGGGGCGTCTCGAAGATGCCGGGCAGCACCAGCTCGCCTACCTCAGAGCCATCGGGCCCGTAGACCTTCGCCTTAAGCACCACGGCGCCATCACCTCCCCGCTCACTTGCCCTGGGGGGAGTCGAGCGATACATAGACTATCCTCGGGGGCTTCTGGGGTATCCTCGGGTTCGGCCTAGCCGGGTAGCGGAGCCTTATCAAGCGCTTGGCCGGGCCAGGCACGCTGCCCTTCAGCAGCACATAGGTGTTCCTCACTATGCCGTAGCGCAGGAAGCCTCCCTTGGGCGTTATCTCCTCGCCGTTGAAGCCTATCTTCAGGATGCGCTTGTTGAGCTCCGTCCTCTGGTGGTAGCCCATCTGGCCGGGCCTAGGCACTGTGTAGAGCACGCGGGCGGGGTGCCACGGGCCTAGAGCGCCCACGCGCCTCCTGCCCTTCCTTGTCTTGCGGGGCAGTATCTTGATGCCCCAGCGCTTCACGGCACCCTGCCAGCCCTTCCCCTTCGTTACGGCTATCACGTCCACGAGCTGCCCCTCCTTGAAGACCTCCGTTATCGGCACCTCACGGCCCAGGACCTGCCTCGCGTATTCGAGCTGCTCGCGGATTGTGCCGCCCCCTATCTTTATCTCCATGATGTCAGGCTTCTTCTTCGGCACCCCGCTCACCAGGCGAGGCTGCGTGGCCACCAGCACGCGAATCTCGGCTATGCGGTCCAGGTTCTCCTCCATCTTCCTGAAGGCTGCCTCCGGGTCCGGCTTCTCCGGCAGGCAGGTGGCCCTCTCCAGGTCCTTGTAGAGCTGCTTCAGCCTTTCGGTCGCCTTCACGCGGGCCTCAAGCGCCTTCAGCTGCTCATCTATGGCCTTAACTTCCTCCTTCCCCGCCTCGCGCCTCTTCTCCCGGAGCACCTCAACCTCCCTCTGGAGCTCCTCAACCTCGCGGTCATACATGGCAGGGTCCAGCCAGGCCTCCGTGAAGGTCCTCAGGCCGTGGGGGGTGCGCTCGTAGGCCCGGACGGCTATGACCACGAGGGGCGGTGCCTCTATCACGGTCGCTGGCACGGCCACCTCCTTGCCAGCGTTGGGCGCTCGCTCGCGGTCCTCTATCATGATCACGTGTGTCATGCCAGCCTTGTAGCCAGCGAAGCCCAACAGGCGAGGAGGCCCCTCCACGTCCGGCCAGTAGCGTATCCTAGGCACCTCTCGCCGAGCCCGCTTACGGGGTATGAAAGCCAGGCTGCCCCTCTTAGGCGCGTGCTTCTTACGTGCGCCCATGCCTCACCACCCACTTCCGTTTAGCCGGGCGTGTAAGCGGCCCACTATAAAGCCTGCCTGGATATAAACACTTCAGCGCTCTATGCCCAGCAGCCTGCGCCGGTAGTCTATCGTGATGATGGAGCCTTCAAGCACATCGGAGCCAAGGATGCCTTCCACGGGGATGTCGAGTACCTCCCTGAAGGCCGATAGGTCGGCTATGCCTACCTCAAGGCCCCTCAGCGAAAACTCCCCCAGGCGGAGCTCCTCCAGGCAGGCGAGGCGCACGGGCATGAGGCCGCCAGCACCAAGCGCCATGGCCTCGGGTCCCTCAGGCAGCCCCAAGCGCTCAGCAAGCTCCCGGTCGATGATGGTCTTGGAGGCAGCCGTGTCCAACACGAAGCGGAAGGGGCCCTGGCCGTTCACGAAGACGGGCACGATCGGTATGCCGTAAGCCAGCTCTAGACTGAGGCCGGGCATGCAGCCTCATGGGCAGCTGTTGGTGCTGCATATATAATTGCTTGGGAAAGGCACGCTGGTGGCTAGAGCTCCCCGGCTCTTCTGAGCCCAAGCCCTTTAAGGCCCTGGGCACGCGCCCGGGGGGTGCGCTGGCCTTGGCCCGCAAGGTGGTGAGAGCCGTAACATGCCCTGTCTGCGGCACGCTCTGCGATGACCTGGAGGTCGTGGTGGAGGACGGGCGTATAGTAGATGTGTATAACGCCTGCGCCATGGGCGCTGCCAAGTTCCTTCACGCGCAGGAGCACAGGCTCAAGCAGCCCATGATAAGGAAGGATGGCGAACTCAAGCCCGTGGGCCTGGAGGAAGCCATAAGGGAGGCAGCACGCATCCTGGCCGAGGCAGAATACCCGATACTCTACGGTTGGAGCTCCACGAGCTGCGAGGCCATAAGGGTGGGCCTAGAGCTGGCCGAGGAGCTAGAGGGCGTGATAGACAACACGGCCACGATATGCCACGGGCCATCCATCTTGGCCATCCAGGACGTGGGCCTCTCCGGCTTCACGCTCGGCCAGATAAGGCACCGCGTGGACCTGGTCGTCTACTGGGGCTCTAACCCCTGGGATGCCCATCCCAGGCACCTGGAGCGCTACTCGGCCTTCTCCGAGGGCCGCTTCCAGCCCTCAGCCTGGCGCCGCGCCATCCTTAGGCTGAAGGCCATGCAGGCGCGCAGGAGGGCGCAGAGGGCCAGAGGGCCTATCTACCTGGCGAAGGAGGAGATGCCGGAGGTGCCCCCCCTGCCGGATGGCGTGGAGCCTCCGGAGGCGCTGTTCCGCGAGACGAGACGCCTGGTGGTCGTGGACGTTCGCAGGACGCCCACGGCCGAGAGGGCGGACTACTTCCTCCGAGTGCGCCCGGGCGAAGACTTCGAGCTCCTGCAGGCATTCCGCACGGTCGTGAGGGGCGAGGAACTGGACGCGCCAGAGGTAGCTGGCGTGCCTGCCGACGTGATCTACGAGGTGGCGGACGTGATGATGAGCTGCCGCGCGGGCGTGCTCTTCTTCGGCCTCGGCCTCACCATGAGCAGAGGGAAGATAAGAAACATCGAGATGGCCATCTCACTCGTGAGGGACCTGAACCGCTACACGAAGTTCTTCATCTTGCCCATGAGGGGCCACTTCAACGTAACGGGCGCCAACATTGTGTTCACCTGGACCACGGGCTACCCGTTCGCCGTCGACTTCAGCCACGGCTACCCGCGCTACAACCCAGGCGAAACCAGCGTGATAGACATACTGAACAGGGGTGACTCGGACGCGGCCCTCGTGGTGGCCTCCGACCCGGTGGCGCACTTCCCGCGCAAGGCCGTGGAGCACCTGGTGTCCAACCCGCTCGTGGTGCTCGACCCAGCGCCCACGCCCACGACAGCCATGGCTGATGTGGTCATACCGACCGCCTGGGTGGGCATAGAGGTGCCCGGCACGGCATACCGCATGGACCACGTGCCGCTGCCGCTGAAGAAGGTGGTGGACCCGCCTCCTGGTGTGCCATCTGATGAGGAGGTGCTCAGGCGCCTCCTGGCCGAGGTCAGGCGCCTGAAGGGCGAGATGGTGAGGGCCCCCGCTGCCTAGCCGCCTTTATGGTGATGCCCAAACCTTATAAGTGCCCTCCGGCGCCTCTAGGGCGACCGGGGGTCGTGTCTATTGCTAGGCGTTCCCTCGATTGGCGCTCGCTGGAGCTGAAGTGGCAGCGCCGATGGGAGGAAGCCCGCATCTTCGAGGCCGACCCCGACCCAAGGCGGCCGAAGTGCTTTGTAACGTTCCCATACCCATACATGAACGGCCTGCTGCACATAGGCCACGCCTTCACGGCCGCCCGCGTGGACGTTTATGCGCGCTACAAGCGCATGCGAGGCTTCAACGTGCTCTTCCCCTGGGCCTGGCACTGGACGGGAGCCACCATAGCTGGCCAGTGCAAACGGCTGAGGGAGAAGGACCCCGAGATGATAAAGATCATGGTAGAGGCCAACAAGGTCCCGCCCGAGAAGCTGGAGGAGCTCACGGACCCGGTCGCGATGGCCCGCTACTTCACGGAGAGGGGGCGTCAGGCCGTCAGGCGCATAGGCTTCTCGATCGATTGGCGCAGGGAGTTCCACACGACCTCGCAGCACCCGCACTACAACAAGTTCATCGAGTGGCAATACAAGAAGCTCAGGGAGTTCGGCTATGTGGTCCGGGGCACCCACCCGGTCGTCTGGTGCCCTAGGTGCGAGAGCTTCGTTGGCGACCACGACCGGCTTGAGGGAGAGGGCGTCAGGCCGGAGGAGTTCACGCTCATGAAGTTCAAGCTGGCCAGGGAGGGGCCAGAGGCCTTCCTGGTGGCCGCGACCTTCAGGCCCGAGACCATCTTCGGCGTTACGAACCTCTGGCTGAACCCGGAGGCCGAATACGTGGAGGCACGCGTGGACGGCGAGCTCTGGGTGGTCTCGGGCCAGGCTGCCGAGAAACTAGCCGACCAGGGCAGGGAGGTGGAGGTGCTCCGGGCCTTCAAGGGCGCTGAGCTCATGGGCGCAAGGTGCCTGAGCCCGATAGACGGCCGCGAGCTGCCCGTGCTACCGGGCTGGTTCGTGGACCCGGATTACGCCACAGGCGTGGTCTACAGCGTGCCAGCCCACGCGCCCTACGACTACGTGGCCCTGCGCGACCTGAAGCAACACCCGGAGAGGCTGGCCGAGTTCGGCATAGACCCGCGCGTGGTGGAGGCCATCCAGCCCATCTCCATGATAGAGGTCTCGGGCTTCGGCGATTACCCGGCCGTGGAGCTGGTGGAGCAGATGGGCGCGGTGGACCAGCATGACCCGAAGGTGGAGGAGGCCACGAGAATCATCTACAGGCGCGAGTTCCACGAGGGGCGCCTGAAGCCCATCTGCGGTGAATACGCTGGTCGCCTGGTCCGGGAGGTGAAGGCGAAGCTCATCGAGGACTTCAAGGCCCGTGGCGTAGCGGACTCCATGTGGGAGCTCCCCGAGCGCGTTGTCTGCCGCTGCCGCACGAAGTGCCAGGTGAAGCTGCTCAGGGACCAGTGGTTCCTGAAGTATTCGGACCCGGGGTGGAAGGCGCGGGCGCGGGAGTGTGTGATGCGCATGAAGATGTTCCCCGAGGCCGCCAGGGCCTGGTTCCTTGAGGTCATAGACTGGTATCTGGATTGGCCCTGCGCCCGCAAGATGGGCCTCGGCACGCCCCTGCCTTGGGCCCCCGACTGGCTGGTGGAGACGCTGAGCGACTCGACCATCTACATGGCCTTCTACACGGTCATGCGGGCCATCCGCGCTTACGGCATAAGGCCCGAGCAGCTCACGGAGGAGGTCTTCGACTACGTCTTCCTCGGCCGTGGCGACCCGCGCGATGTGGCCGCCCGCGTGGGCCTGGAGGAGCGCGTGCTGAGGGAGATGAGGGAGGAGTTCCTCTACTGGTATCCCGTGGACCTCAGGAACTCCGCTAAGGAACTCATACCGAACCACCTGACGTTCTTCATCTTCCACCACGTAGCCATATGGCCGCCCGAGCTCTGGCCCAGGGCCGTGGGCGCGAACGGCATGGTGATGGTGGAGGGGCGCCCCATGTCCAAGCGCTTCGGCAACTTCATCTCCATGGAGGATGCCGTGGAGACCTACGGGGCTGATGCCACGCGCTGCACGCTCCTCCTGGGTGCTGAGGGCATGGACGACCCAGATTGGCGCGCTGAGAACGCCAAGGCCGTGAAGGAGAACCTTGAGGCCTTCTTCAACCTCGCCTGCGAGCTCATGGAGGCTAGCGAGGACGGCCACGAGCCCGGCCAGCCCGAGCGCTGGCTGCTAAGCGTGCTCCAGGCCAGGATAAGGGCCGTTACAGACGCCCTTGAGGAGCTGAGGACGCGCACCGCCCTGGCCACGGCCTTCTTCGAGGTCTGGAACGACCTGCGCTGGTATCTGCGCCGCACGGGGAGGCGCCCACATGGCCCGACGGTCCGCGAGTTCCTGAGCGCCTGGGTCCGCCTCATGGCCCCCTTCGCGCCCCACGTGTGCGAGGAGCTCTGGGAGCGCATGGGCAACTCAGGCTTCGTCTCCACGGCCAGGTGGCCTGAGCCAGATGAGGCCAAGGTAGACCTGGTGGCCGAGGAGGGGGAGGAGCTCGTGAGGTCCGTGCTGGAGGACGCCCAGGAGATACTTAAGGTCCTCAGGGTGGGGAGGCCGAGGCGCATCTGCCTCTACGTGGCGGCCGCCTGGAAGTGGCGCGTCTTCACCAGGGCGCTCGCCCTAGCCAGGGAGGGCAGGCTTAAGGTGAGGGAGCTCCTGCGCGAGCTCATGTCCGAGCCAGAGATGAGAGCGAGGGGGAGGGAGGTGCCCGACCTGGCCAGGCGCGTGGTGGAGGACATCAGGGACCTCGGGCCACGCGAGAGGGAGAGGAGGGCAAAGGTGGGCGTGCTGGACGAGCTGAGCGTGCTCAAGGAGACGGCTGCCTTCCTGGCGCGCGAGCTGGGGGCCGAGGAGGTCCTGGTGTTCTCGGAGGAGGACCCGGAGCGCTACGACCCAAGGGGCAGGGCTAGGCTGGCCAGGCCGTACAGGCCAGCCATCTACGTGGAGTGAGGTGCCAGCTTGCCGAGGAGACGTGGGGTGAAGCGCGAGACCAGGCGAGAGGCCGAGTTCACCATTTATGTGCGAGATGAGACCCGCCCCCTGTGCGCCCTCCTGGCCCTGGCCTTCCCCGGCCTGGCCATCCTGGTGGCCTGGCCCCTCCTAGCGGAGCAGCGCCTCTACACATGGCCCGAGTGGTCCCTAGCCTGGTGGGTTTCCTTCGCGGTAGGCTGCCTCTACGTGCTGCACGCCTACCCGGTCCTAGCGCTGGCCCGCGATTCCCTGGCAGGCAGAGCGGTTAGCATGCGCATCTGGCCCTGGCCGGGCGCCTCCCTGCTCGCGGCCATAGCAGGCGCCTACGCTGGCGAGAAGCTGGCGTGTGCCTGGCTGGTGCCTGCCTTCCTGCCCGAGGTAGCCGCCCTCCTGAGCGAGCCAGCCTACGAGGCCCGCTACATCTGGCTCTACCAGGTCGGCTGCGTGGCCGTGAGGCGGGGGCTGGTGCACGGCCTGGCCGTATCCTTCGCCATCTCGGCCTGCGTTCTGGCCGCGGGCACCATCTACATGACCTTGCGAGGCCGAAAGCTCATCACCGTGGACCTCTACGGGCGCGGGAGGAGGGAGCCCGTCGAGCGCGTCAGCCTCCTCCTCACGAGCGAGGAAGCGGGGAGGGTGAAGGAGCTCCTGCCCCTCAAGCTCCAGGGCCTCTGGCCCAAGAGGGGGGCGAGGCACCTCCTGCCCATCGCACTCCATGTGCTGGCGACCGGGCTATCGGCGGCCCTCCTCGCGGCCTCCCTCCACATCGCCTTCCTCAAACTAGCACACGCAGCACCCCTCTAGCTCTATTATTGCTGAACGTGGACTTAGCCGTATGAGGGCCTCTGAAACGTTATTTCATTACAGCTTAAGCGCGGCCCTTATGCGCTCGGCCACCTCCCTCAGCTCCCCCAGGGGCGCATGCCTAGCTGGCCAGGACATGCCTATGCCATCTCCGTAATACCTGGGCACCACGTGGACGTGGAAGTGCGGCACGGACTGGCCCGCTGCTGGAAAGCTGGCGTGGAGGATGTTGAGCCCGTCGGGCCTGAGGGCGGCCCAGATGGCCCTGGCCACGCGGGCCACGAGGGCGAAGAGGCGGGAGACCAGCTCTGGCTCCAGGTCCAAGATGGTCTCACGGTGGGCCTTGGGCACCACGAGCGTGTGGCCGGTGGACACGGGGTTCTTGTCCATGAAGGCCATGAGCTCCTCGTCCTCGTAGACGAACGCTGCTGGCTCCTCGTGGGCCGCTATGCGGCAGAAGGGGCAGTTCGGCACCGGGCGTGCGCTCGCCATCTCCATCGCCCGGGAAAGCTTTTCTCCCAGGTGGCAAGTTAAGCCTGGTGATAGGTGGTGCGTGAGGAAATCGAGCAGCTCAGGGCCTTCTTCGAGCCCTCCTCCATAGCAGTCGTGGGGGCATCTAGGTATGCTGATAAGGCTGGCCACGTCATCTTCAAGAACCTGGCCGAGAACAGGCGCCGCGGCCTCCTGAAGGCCGAGCTCTACCCGGTGAACCCGAAGGCCAAGATGGTCCTGGGCTTCCCCTGCTACCCGAGCCTGGCCAAGGTGCCCGGCCCGGTGGACCTGGTCGTGGTCGTGGTGCCAGCCAAGTATGTGCCCGATGTCATGCGCGAGGCAGCGCGCAAGGACGCAAGGGCGGCCATCATAATCAGCTCTGGCTTCAGCGAGATAGGGAACCACGAGCTGGAGGAGGAGGTGGTCCGCATAGGCCGTGATGCCGGCATAAGGATACTCGGCCCCAACTGCCTGGGTGTCTTCGACCCCTACACTGGCGTGGACACGCTCTTCCTGCCTGAGACAAAGGTGCTGAGGACGGGGGAGGAATACGTGGCCACACCAAGGCCCATGCCGGGGAACGTTGCCTTCCTGAGCCAATCAGGCGCCTTCGGGGCGGCCGCGCTTGACTACATGACGGGAACGGAGCTCGGCTTGAGCAAGTTCGTGAGCTTCGGGAACAGGTGCGATGTAGATGAGTGCGATATGATGCACTTCCTGAAGGAGGACGAGCGCACGAAGGTCATCCTCATGTATCTTGAGAGCGTGAAGGATGGCCGCTACTTCATGGAGGTGGCCTGTGATGTAGCCAAGCAGAAGCCAATAGTGGCCCTGAAGGCTGGCCGCACGAGCGCTGGGGCCAGGGCCGCGAAATCGCACACGGGGAGCATAGCCGGCGTGGACGAGATATACGATGCTGCCTTCGCCCAGTGCGGCGTGATAAGGGTGCGCAACATGGAGCAGTTCTTCGACGCGGGCAGGGCTCTCCTCATGCAGCCGCTGGCCAGGGGGCCGAACGTAGCCATCATAACGGACGCTGGCGGGCCGGGCATCATGGCCGTGGACGAGTGCGAGCTCAGGGGTCTCAAGGTGCCGGAGCTCTCGGAGGAGACGAAGGCCAAGCTGAGGAAGCTCATAGAGGAGGGCAAGATACCGCCCTTCGCGGCCATAGGGAACCCGATAGACCTGACGGGCTCTGCCACGGCCGAAATGTTCGAGGAGGCGCTCAAGGTCGTGCTGGCGGACCCGGAGATACATGGCGTCATCATCATGGGCCTCCACCACGTGCCAGCGCTCTCGGAGGACTACGTGGACCGCGTGGCCGAGCTGGCCAAGAGCGCGGACAAGCCTGTGGTGGCCTGCGATATAGGCGAGACAGAGATGGCGAGCTACATCAGACGCAGGTTCAACAAGCTCGGCATCCCGGCCTTTGAGTCGCCTGAGGACGCAGCCATGGCCATGTGGGCCCTAGTGGCACGCGGGCGCTTCCTTAAGAAGGAGGGCGTGCTGGCCTGAGGGAGGCGCCCGTCAGTTGGAGGCACGCCCGCCCCTGCTCGTCTTGGCCGTGGTAGGCCGCAAGGGGGCAGGCAAGACGCGCGTGGTAGAGGGACTGGTGCAAGAGTTGAGGGCCAGGGGCCTCAGGGTAGCGACGGCCAAGCACGTACCTGAGGAGGGCTTTAGCTTGGACAGGCCCGGCAAGGACAGCTGGAGGCACGCTGAGGCAGGCGCGGAAGCCGTTACACTTGTGGCGCCTGGTGAGGTCGCGACCATAAGACGCCTGAGGGGGCGCCAGCCGGGCCTGGAGGACGTGCTGGCCTGGGCCTCCTGCGGCTGCGACGTGCTCATCATGGAGGGCTTCTCGGCCATGGCTGGCGAGGCGCCGGGGGTGCTGAAGGTGGTCGTGGCCAGAAACCTTGAGGAGGTGAGGGAGCTCCTGGCTGGCCGACAGGTCAGGCCCGTGCTGGCCTTCGTGGTGCCGGAGAAGGGGGCCTGGGTGCAGGAGCTCGACAGGCCTGCCTTCACCTTCGATGAGCTAGGCGAGCTGGCGGGCATGCTGGGCGAGCTGGCTAGGAGGAGGGCCGAGGCCCGGGCGCGGAAGGAGGCAGAGCTCTTCTTGGCCGGGAGGGAGGTGCCCTTAAAGCCCTTCGTGCGGGAGCTCCTCCGCTCGCTCGTGCTGGCCTTCGTGTCCTGCCTCAGGGGAGTAGAGGTTAAAGGCGATGAGCGCGTGAAGATACTGGTGGAGCGGTCTTGATGGCCAGGCGCGGTCTCACAGCCCTCCTGCTCACGGCCACCTGCTTGCTGGCGCTCGCCTGCCTGGCGGCCGGAGGTGCTGAGGGAGGGAAGCTGAACGAGCAGGTTGCCCTACCCGCTGAGCCCAGAACCTACTTCCTGTGGGAGCGCAGGCTAAACGCCAGCACTGTTGACCTGCTCGGCCTTGAGCTAGGGGAGAGCGACCTCAGAGCCATCTTCCTCCTCAACGGCACGGGGACCTGGCGCTTGGTGGCTCTCTCAGGCGCGGACGGCACCTTCTTGGCCGCGAGCCCAGAGAGGAAGGGGATAGCCAAGGAGGTAGCTGCTTCCTCAGGCCGCCTGCTCGTGGTCGCGAACGGCTCCCTCACCGCGCTGAACGCCAGCCTGAGCATCGTATGGGAGCGCATCTGGCCTGGCGAGGAGGTGGAGCTCCTTGGCTTCCTGAGCGAGAGCCTAGCCTTCCTCCGCGTGGGAAATGCCTTCATCTGCCTCTCACTTGAGAAGCCAGAGGTGGCCTGGGCCTACGAGCCAGGGCCAGCGGACGTGCTGAGGGCCTGCCTCCTCCCAGGCGGGCCGCTCCTGGTTCTGAGGCGCTGGGGGGGAAATTGGTCAGCATGCCTCATCGAGCCGAGTGGGGACGTGCTCCCCGGCCAAGAGCTGGACTGGCTCTCCTGGGCCACAGATGCCCAGCTCACGGCCTACAACAGCACCTGCTGCCTGCTCTTGGCCGAGAACGCCTCCCACAGGGCCTTGCACATGCTTAAGCCAGACGGCATGAGGGCCCTGTGGAGCCTGAGGCTTCACCCCAGGCCAGCCCACCTGGGAGGGCCTTTCCTCATGCCCGACCTGGATGGCGATGGGGCACCTGAGATACTGCTCCAGGCAGGAGCCTCCCTCAGGCTGTTGAGCGGGGCCACCGGGCTAGCGCTCTGCGAGGGCTCCTACGAGGCCACCGTGCGCTCAATCATCCCGCTCGGTAAGGCCTTCTTCACGGCCCTGGACATGGATGGCGTCCTGAGGATGGGGGCAGCACGGCCGGAGAGTGGGAACTTCACCTGGTTCTGGGCTCTAGCTGGTGTGAGGCATGCCTGCTGCCTTAAGGACCTGGATGGGGATGGTCTCCCAGAGCTCCTGGCCGCCATCGGGCGCTCAGCAGCGTGCATCTGGGGCTCCTCAGATGACCAGGCCCCCCTGATAGGGCACCTATGGCCTGAGGACGGCCTCTCGACCAGCATACCGGAGGTGGTCTTCATGGCCGAGGTCAAGGACGGGCAGAGCGGCCTCAAGAGCGTGCGCTTCGTGGTGGATGGCGTGGCCCACGAGGGCGCCCTGGACCCGACCACCGGTCTCTACGTGGTTAAGGCCAGGTTAAGCCCTGGCCGACATGAATGGCACGTGGAGGCAGAGGACAGGACGGGCCACGTCTCCCGCTCCGAGGAGAGGCATTTGGCCGTGAACTTGAGCTTCTTTGGGGCGCCAGATTGGCTGGATGATGTGGCCTTCTTCGTGCCCTGGGCGATTGCCCTCGCGGGCGCCTCAGCTCTCCTCGTGCGCGAGATGCATAAGCGGGGGGGAGCACGGGGGAAGCTGCTCCCAGGGGAGCTCAATCGCCGACCTTGACATAGTAATACTCCCCCATAGCCTTCTGGAGCCTGTCAAGGCGCGAGCCCTCCTTGTTCACCCGTGGCCTCCTCGTGTCCGGGTCGCGCCTGAAGGTGATGCCCACCTCGCGTAAGAAGGCGTTCATACCGTCGCGGAGCGATAAGGGCGGGCTGGCGTGGCCTCTCACGCCCGGCTGGCCGGAGAAGACCATGAGGCGGTCGGCCACGAAGTCCTGCACGATGACATCGTGCTCCACCACGAAGGCAGCTGCCTGGCGGGCCTCTACCACCCGCCTTATCGTCCTGGCAACAGCCAACCGAGCCTCCACGTCTAGGTAGGCGCTTGGCTCATCGAGCAGGTAGAGGTCCGCCTCCTGGGTGAGGCAGACGGCCACGGCCACGAGCTGGAGCTCCCCACCGCTAAGCTCTTGCACATCCCTGTCCAGCAGCTTCTCAAGGCCTAGGGGCTCTAGGACCTCGCTCTTATACCAGCTTGACGTGAAGTCGGCACCTGCCTCCCTCAGGAGCTCCTCCACCGTGCCCTCGTAGGCCGTGGAGATGTATTGCGGCTTGTAGGACACCTTAGGCGCCCCGCTCACGTGCTCGCACTCGTCAGGCGCCTCCACACCAGCCAGCAGCTTCACGAAGGTGGTCTTCCCGATGCCGTTTGGGCCCAGGATGCCCACCACCTCGCCCACGTGGATGTCGCCCGGCTCGACCGTCAGCTCGAAGCCGCCATCATAGGCCTTCCTCATCTGGCCCCAGCTCAGCAGCACGTCCTCCACGGGCCAGGAGGGCGTGGGGGGCTTCACGTGGAAGGTTATGGGCTCGCGGCGGAAGCGCACGTTCTCGTCGGGTATGTAGCCCTCCAAGTAGATGTTTATGCCCACGCGCACGCCGTGGACGTGCGATACTATGCCGTAGGCGCCCGGCACGCCGTAGGTCAGGCACACCTTGTCGGACAGGTAGTCCAGTACGGCCAAGTCGTGCTCTACCACGACGACCATGCGCCCTTCCTGGACCAGGCGCCTTATGGCCCGGGCGGCCACCAGCCTCTGACGCACGTCCAGGTAGCTGCTCGGCTCATCGAAGAGGTAGATGTCAGCATCACGCGCCATGACAGCGGCCACGGCCACGAGCTGGAGCTCCCCACCGCTAAGCACGCCCACCGGCCGGTCTAAGATGGGCTTCAGGTCCAAGAGCTCGACCAGCTCGTCCAAAATGCCTCGCTCGTCCACGCGGGCCAGGAGCTCCCTCACGCGCCCCCTCACGACCTTGGGGATTTCGTCCACGTATTGTGGCTTGAAGGCCACGCGCAGGCGGCCTGAGCTCAGGGCCCTGAAATACTCCTGGAGCGGTGAGCCCCCGAAGTAATCTACTATCTCATCCCAATCGGGCGGGTCCTCGTAGCGGCCCAGGTTGGGCCTTATACGGCCAGCTAAGATGCTCAAGGCCGTGGTCTTCCCCGTGCCGTTCTCGCCCAGAATGCCCAGGACGGCGCCCTTGATGGGCACTGGCAGCCTGTAGAGGGCGAAGGCGTTCGGGCCGAAGCGGTGCGTGCACTCGCCCTTTATCTCCTCCGGCAGGCGCACGATGGCGATGGCCTTGAAGGGGCACTTGCGCACGCAGATGCCACAGCCCGTGCAGAGCAGCTCGGATATCACCGGGCGGCCGTCATCGCCCAGCTTGATGGCTTCAACACCCGTCCTCACCATAGGGCAGAAGCGCGAACACTCGTGCCCGCACTTCCTAGGCCGACAGCGCTCCCGGTCGAGCACGGCTATGCGAGGCATGGCCACCACGCCAGAAGCCGGGGGCATATATTGGCTGAGAGACGGGGGGCCGAAGG
>Ga0190367_1001309_pt1 | contig 14654 bp, 11 predicted proteins | sample 4872181011_MG_FD_171838 | JGI IMG/M metagenome (GOLD analysis project Ga0190367, IMG submission 171838) | Hydrothermal vent microbial mat bacterial communities from Southern Trench, Guaymas Basin, Mexico - 4872-18-10-11_MG | ecosystem: Environmental > Aquatic > Marine > Hydrothermal vents >...
AGCTTAAGCACTTAGCAGGGTTCGCCGACACAGAGGAAGCTCGGTTCACAGCGAGAAAGCTCATCAGGCTAGCGGCGAACGCCTTAGGAGCTGGCGTCGAGGAGGGGGAGGACAGGGTCTTGATCCGCTTCGCCGACGGGAAAGTAATAGACATACGCGGCGACAGCCCCGAGAAGCTGCTCGAAGGACTGCTGAAGCACGTAGGTTTCCGAGACTGCGTAAAGTACTTCGTTTTCAAAGACGACGCCAAGAAGCTTCTCTTGCTAGCCGAAGCTGAAGTACTTCTAGGCGACGAAGTTAGGTACAGGGAACCTATAGGCGTTTTATATAAGCCTGCTAATGGGAGTGAATTCGCCGTCCTCAGGGGAAGAGAGCTTGTGGAAGAAATAGCCAAGGCGCTTCCAGTATCTATTCCCGTAGACGAGGTATTCGGCTTGGATGATGTTCTAAGAGAGGTCGGCACGATTATTGATACCGCTCATAGTACATACTACACGGAAGTACTGGAGAAGGGTGCTTTGAAGGTAGTGGAAGGCGTTAGAAAATATGAGGACGTTAAAGCCAAGCTCGGGGGCTTCAAGTTCTTTAAAGCAGTCAAGCCTGCTGTTAGAATCAGCGAGCCCAAGTTCATATTCATGAGCACGGGATTTCTCCCCGAGGCAGAGAAGATTCCCAGCGAAGAGGTTTGGGGTTGGAGCGAGGACGAGGCTATACCGATAGTATTCAACTATGAAGGCACACAGGGGAGGTCGGCTACGAGAGTTTCAGGCTACGAGCACTACGACGTGAAAAGCATCAAAAGAGATTCTAAAGGAAGAGTGCTAGAGGAGAGGTTCATAGAAGTGAAGGCGAAAATGGGTCGGAGCCTAGCAGTCAAGCTCACCGACGAGGAAGTTAAGGTAGCTAAGGAGAAAGGGGACAACTACTGGCTCTACCTAGTCTACGGCGTTAAGACTGAGAATCCTGTAATTCTAGCTATAAGAAACCCGCTCAGGCGGCTACTATTCAAGAAGAAGACTACTGTAGAAAGGAGGGAAGAGTATGTGTTTAGACTATAGGGATGCGGCGCGGTCTACTAGAGAAAACGCTCTCAGAACGAGAAAGCGCAAGAGGGACTTCTAATGAAGGAGTTCATGTATGGAAAGACCAAGGTGAAGGTCTACGGCGGTTTAAATACTGTAGGAGGCAACTGTATAGTAGTTGAGTCTCCTTCTACTAAAGTTATGCTCGATCAAGGCGTTAATTTCGCGCAGCTTGAGAAGTTTTACGGCTTCACTATACAGCCGGAGAGTGTTGCGGAATTGCGGGAAATAGGTGCTCTGCCTCCTCCCTCGGCATACGAGGACGTTGAAGCAATACTCATTTCACACCTCCACTTAGACCATTTAGGCAGCTTGAATTTACCGCAAAACATACCTCTATATCTTCCATCAAGAGAGGTTGTTGAACAGCTTTCTAGAACATGGTGGTTCGGCTGGAAGCAGCACTTGTTTCCGCCAACGCTGTCTTTTACAGGTTTCGTGAACATAGACGAGTGCGAAGATATAGAGAGCGCAAGGGTATCTCACAGCGCTTTCCCCTCATACGCGTTTAGAATAGAGACTGACGACGCATCCATCCTCTACACCGGCGACTTTAGGTTAGAATCACCCTGCCCAAGCCTAGTTAATACACTAGGCAGCCTTGAGAAACTAGCTGAGGACGGCGTAGACGTCCTCATCATCGAAGGCACTAACTTCGGAAGAAGAATGAACTACCTTGCCCCAGAGCAGTTTGAAGTACTAGTCAGAAAGCTATTAGAACAGTATGGGCAAAACTTGCTCTTTATCTCAGCTCACCCCCTCGACTTAGAAGTAGCGATAAAGCTCCTCGAACTTCTCTGGGAGCAAAACTATACCCCCGTCTTTGAAAACCCCTACTACGCGAAGCTGCTGGACGTACAGATGAACATCATAGAGTATCAAGTAGGGGATCGACCACTGTACTTTGCGCCGCTTAGGACTTCCAGACTGCGGCTACTAGATAACTTCGAGACAGCGAACTTAGCAGAACTAAAGGATAGGAAGACCGCCTTTTTCATCCCGCTCACAGGCATAAAGGATATGAGAGCAGTCCTTAAACTACTCGGAGAGGACTCCTCAGGGCTACTGCATATCACAGTGCTCGGAGAGCCTCTCAGCGAGGAGTGGGTAGTTGAAGAGAAGAAGATAAGCAACTGGCTCAGACTTCTCGGAATGGCGAGCTTGCGACTACACCTGAGCGGACACTACTATCCTTACGAATTCAAGGAAATATTAGACGCCACTAAGCCAAGAAAAATAATACCCGTGCACACGAAAGCACCAAGCGCCTTAGTTAAGCTATTTAAAAAGTACTTTTCCTTGTAGTTTCTTTTAGTTGTTTCAGGAGCCGGGGGCATCACCCGTCTGGGGAGCCATGGCCTTGTAGTTTCTTTTAGTTGTTTCAGGAATACTATTAGCGCTAGCACTAGCAGCATGCTTCAACATAGCATTCTGCGCTTGTAGTTTCTTTTAGTTGTTTCCAAGGACAGACGGGCGCGCTGCGCAGATTTCTGTTTGTGCATGCTTGTAGTTTCTTTTAGTTGTTTCTGGTAAGAGTATTGATGATAAAAATATTTAAATCTTTGTTTGAAAGCTCTTAATAAAGGATTCCCCAACATCGTTTGTTCATGCCGTAGGGAAACTATTTTATTGTGTATATGAATGGTTTAAAGGATATACCTTTTTCTATGTTCTGTCTTAACTCCCATGCTTTCGCATATATTTCTCCTCTCGCAGTATACTTCCAGCTTCTATGCTTTCTCTTTAATGTCCTGTAGATGAGTCTGGTAACAGTTTCTAATGACCTCTTAGTTAAGTAACCACTTTTATCTACGCTTAATTTTGTTAGTCTGGAAGCGATTGATACAGCATGTATTGCTATTGGCTTGAACATTTCTGAGAAGTCATAGGTTAGGGAAGTCCTCCCCGCTCTTTCAGAATGTATTATCCCTATGTAGGGATCTAATCCAGAGGCTATTAATGCGTGTGTACATAGACCATAAATTATAGCGTAGGCATAGCTTATAGCGGAATTTATTGGGTCTCTGCTCTTAGGATCTCTACCCGTGAACTCGTATACATCAGGTATAAAGATAACGAACATCTCCCAGAGCTTCTTACTCCACTTAGCTTCATAAAGACGCAGATCTTCAATGCTCCTAATGTTGCTTGTCTCTGCTCTCCTAAGTTTATTAATATTGTCTATTTCTTCCAAGACCCATTTAACGTTCTTTCCTTTCTCTATATCTTTATATGCTAGATACCTAACCACATTAGCGAAGCCTAGAAGCTTTCCCTCGATAAAGACCTTACCTATGTGAATTCTCCACTCAATATTATCAGCAAGTCTGTAAAGTCTCCTTCTAACTTCTGCTATTCTTATATTATATGGAGTTAATAACATTACATCAAGTCGTCTACTATGGACTATTATTGGAATATTCGCCTCTGCAAGCATTAGTACAGCTCCAGAACTTATTCTTACATTAGACCCTACGATAACAAGCATTTCAATATCTATTAGGGGTATGTTTTCAGTTATGAATTGATATTTCCTATTACCGTCCTCTTTCCTTTCCTTAACGGGAACAGGTCTAGATATATATAGTATTGATCCCTTTCTGCTTATCCTTGCTCCTCTTTTTACTACGACAATCACCAAGATAATCACCCTTTGAACTCACAAACAGTTCTGTACTTACATTCTTTGCAAAAGATCTTTGATTTAGAGTAAGGTTGTGGAGGATTATTAAGAGAAGAGATGTAACTAAGCTCGCTACACAGAGTTGAGATAGGGGGTAAAGAAATTCTTCCCATCTGTTTTGAAGATTCATCTATGGTATTAGCCAAGCATAATATCGCAAACTCTTCCGCTATGGATAAAGGTATTGAAAATGAAATAGGTATTATTCCATACCTATTATAGGTTGCTAAAGAGTATGCGTAAAGTCTAGGAAGGATGTGCCACGTTCTCTTAAGAGCGGAGAAGTCAGTCTCATGCAATTCTATTACTAGCCCTCTTACTACATTATTGATATTCGCTATTAAATATAGATCTGGTTTCCCTCGTAGTAGGATATTTCCCACTCTAATCTCTAAGACGGGTTCAATCTCGCTTAATATCACTATGCTTGACAGTTCCTTCTTTAATAGATCTAACAGCAGACTTTTCTCAACGCTTAAAGATTCATCTGAGGTTCTTATTTTAATATGTGGAGTTCCTTGAATTACTCCTTCAATTCGTTCACGTATACTATAATAGGCTCTTGTCCTACATATAACTAAGTCATCAAGTGTCCTCGCCCACAACGATAACATCCCTTTCTTCTCCTCTTCGCCAGACCTTATTCTTGGTAACGGAAATGGCATTGAAGAAGTCACGATCCTGTAAAGGGATGAGGACGATCGAATCGCTCTCACAAACCATCTCGCCAAGCCTTCTAGCCAAGATCTCCATCCTAGTCCTCGTAAGTCTTCCAGCGTAGACCGACTTGGATATAGGGCATAGACCGTAGCGCCACAGTAAACGCCTAACCTTCTCGCGTACATCGTCCCTTTGGATGTCATAGGCGACTACCACATGCAAAATTATCTACCTAAAGCAGTACTGCAAGTCCTAATATTTTTGTAGTTCCTGTACTGTGTTCAAAAATTCCTATTGGAAGTGCTTCCCTAGTACACGCCATAAATATTGCATAATCCTCAAAAGAGCTATCATCCTTCTCTCTTCTTACTTTTAGCAATACTGGAGCATTTGCCAGTTCTGTCTTGGTAACCCTATTTCGTAATTCTCTTATGCTAATAAAACTCTTGACATTTCCATCTCTATCAACTTGCACTAAATCAAAGTTGTATTCTGATAATATATCGAGTAAGAGAATAAAGCTGATAACAGCGTTATCAAAGGGACTGAGGCGATTCATTACTTCTACTTCCTCATCTTCAAACAACCCCCTCGTCCACAAGAACGGTACGTAGAAGCCTCTCTCTTCAAGATCAACTTTAATTAATGCGTCCTTATGCTTGGCTTCTTTTTCCATGAGGAAGTTCCTTAATGAAACTATGAGAGACTGTTCCCTTAAATATACTCCTTTCAAACTCTCAACTTCTACTCTGGCAGAGGGCACATCTCTAAAGGACATCAGCCTGTAGAAGGTAACGTAGTTGCCCATCAATTTTAAATCTATATAAAATGATATCGACTTAATGTTCCTAGAAGGGAAGAGTTTAAAGTATTCTCGTATGAAGTCAGCTAACTTAGGTAAAGTCTTTCTCAGCCTATCGTATTTTGTCTCCTTTTCATCTATGTAAGCTACAGCCGACCCAAGGATGCAAGCAAATATTGGAAAAGTCAGCTTTATGAAACCAAGAGGTGTACCGAGCCACGAAATTTCTACAGGTCTCGGGTATACCTTATATTTCTTAAGATAATTAATGAAATCATGATAGGAGACTATTTTGCCGTCCAAGTCTTTTAGTTTTCCTAGCCTTGTCCATTCCACGACAACATGAACTTCGCCATCCTTACCTCTAGGCACCCTTCCAAATCTCTGAATGAATGACATGATGTCTTTAGCATAGATTATGCCTCGCTCTATGTGCTTAAGATCCACTCCCTGAGCTATAGCCAAATTCCCAACAATATAATCATACTCTCCTTTCTTCAAAGACTCTATGTTAGCCTCTTTAGCGTACTTAGTAGGTACTTTAATTGATGTAACGTAGATTATTTCCTTTTCTTCACCAACTGCATCTCTAATACATCTACATGTGTCTAAAACTAGCCCTACTCTATCTAATATTACCATAGTCTTTTTATCTGGATCTTTGCTGACTACCTCATAGGCTATCTCTGGAACGAACCTCTGGGCTTTTAGAAGTCCTGCTAAACCGCTAGTACCAGTACTTACACCATAGAAAACAACTTTAGTCTTTCCTCTAATGAGATGGTCTTCTTTCCCCCTATCGCTGGTTACCGCTTTAACGGGAGGCAGAGTCTTTACCCCAAGTAGCTTATGCATTTTTTCAATTAATTTTTGTAGTTTCTCATTAGGGGTTGCTGAAGAGAATACTGCTTTCGCATAGGGATAAGATGCATAATACATAAAGAGAAGTACTAACAACGATATTTCAGAAATATCACTGTATAGATGGAACTCATCTATGAAGAGAGGGTATCTAAATAATTCTGCATAAATATCAAGTACTTCTCGTAGGGAATCCCTTGTTACACCTAGTTCCTGCCTATAATAATCAATTACCTCTCTAAGCTTCTCGATATATTTATTGAATTCAATAGCGCTACCTTTGGCTATCGCTTTTAAGAACTCCTTATAATGTCTTAACACTCTCCATAGTTTTTCACCCTCTTTCTCAAACTCACCATAAGTCATCTCGTGGAACATGTATGGATACTCTGGGACTGTGAATACCATTACAAAGTCTACATTAAGGAATATGTTGTTAGCCAACTCCAAGAAAACTTCCCTCTTCGTCTTCTTATTTAATAGAAGTCTTAAAACCTCAATAGTCTCAGATGTCACCAAGAGTAGAAGTACTCTTCTAGTAAACTCTTCTCCTTCGGGATTTACTATTCTTACCTCCCTCAAGGTTATGAAGTCTCTCTCATTCTTTGGCAAGAGTCGCTCCTCAAAGTATTTACGAATGTTTTCATCTTTAAGAAGGTCTCTTATACTCCTATTTATCCCGATCTCACTAAGTGGGGTCTCATTCTCTCTTTCCAGCCTATTATACATACTGTCATATTGGTCTTTGGCTAACGCCTTAGTAGGATAAATCCCTACCACTCCTTCATAGTTCTTTATGGCTAATAGAGTCAGGAGGATATATGTCTTTCCAGCACCAGTAGGAGCTTCTAAGAATATTCCAGCTTTTTCCTTAACTCTCTTTGATAACTCCTCATAAACTCTAGCTTGGAAGTCTCTAAGCGTAATTTTCTCTTTACCTATCCACAAGACCTTATCTGATGATTTAGCGTATAGCGGTTCAACATTAAAAGAAACCGTGTGGAAGTGTACTCTACTTATAGTAATCACCTCTGAAAAGCTTTTGGTAAAGGTACTACAATTCTGCCTTTTGGAGTATCTAGTTCATATAAGCCTCTTGCTCGGATGTATCCTATGATGTTTGCTCCATACATATTCTCTGGCTTAGATCTTGTCTCTAGTACTTTTATGCAGTCTTCTACAATGTAATTAAATAGTCGTACATCGTATAAGTTCACAGGTATATTTGACCACTCTAAGTCATTAATCAATTTAATTCTAGCAAGGTCAATTGTATAGAGATTTACTTTAAATAGTCCTGTTCTCTTCATACCTATTCTTATGTAGAGTCTCTTGGGTAGTCTGTAAGGAGAGATTAACAAGGTATAATGTCTTGTTGGGGGTACTAGCGAAATCCAATTAGTTTCAGTCGGGTAAAAGTCTTTTATCTGCTTCTTAACCTTTTCAACATATCCATACCCTTTGGCTGAAAGAAAGAACTTCTTACTGGTAACCTCGATAGGATAAGCAGGATAGACGTAGACGTGTTTTAACTTATTTAACCTTATTTCCTCCAGCACTCGACCCACAAATGTATATTGGAGAGGACTTTTGACTCGCTTTCTTTTAAAAGGCAAGTGAAGTGATGGGATCACTACATAAGCTTCAGCAATTCTTCTATTAAATGCGTAGATCAGGGGATAATTGTGTATAAAGTGTGATGTTATGTGCACCGCACCAACACCTGCTACAGCGGGGCGTATTTCAGATGAAAACGTAAGTATACCATGAAGTTCCATTTCAGCTAAAAAAAGATAATAGGGGTATTGAACCATTTGGCTCACCTTCTAAGGTTCTATGTGGTGAAGTGTTCGTATGCTACCTTTAGTTTTATTGTATCAACCCACGCATTGAGAACTATATCCTTCATCTTGGCTCTGTCCAGCATGAATAGTCTATCGCCCAGCTCTCTATCAGCATAGAGATAACCTAGCTCTTTGAGTTCTTCAGCATAGTTCGCTACTACTTCTTTTACCTTCTCTAGGGATAATGGCTTGTTATCATTCTTAGGTAATTCCTCCGTTAGTATTCTCTTGGCAATTTCGTACCCTGAGCCAGCTTCTTGGTCTGCAAACAATATGGCTGGTATATGTATTCTTACCCTGCCATAATCGCTCCACATAGCTCCAATTCTAGGTATCTTAGCTAGAGTCGCTAGTAGGAAAACTAACTCATTTAAAGAGATGTCATAGTATGCAAGTTTGCCTACAAATATCGAACCAGCTCTAACATATCTTATCGTTATGAGTGCTTGTCCAGTAGTTTTCGTTATATCATCTAGAGCATTATGAGTTCTGAACCCAGTTATCATGCTAGAAGGGGCTGTTGCTGGGTAAAGATCTCCTCTAACTCTCGACTGTACATTATAATTACCTATATCTAATCTTATACCTCTCCTTGCATTTAGTTCTAGTTTTACCTCTACTTGTTTACCGCCTCCCTCTTCGGGTATGGCGAACCCGAAGAGATAGCAGTTTGGACACTCTCTACATAATCCTGTTACATACTGTTTACCGCCTACACCATAGGGTCTAAAAGCACAGTTGTAAGGTTCATCTAATATTCTAAGTCTGGCTAGGTCTTTCTCCAATAATGCTCTGGCTATCGCTTTGGTTTTATCATCGTTAACTTGCATTAACTCCTTTAATGTATTCTCTATAGCAGATCTAATATCACTAACATACTCCTTAAACACATAGCCTGTCTGCTGTATTGCCGTCCTCCTATAAGCTCCGTCAAGCTTAGTGTCGGTGATAGCAGGAACATCGTATCCTGCAATATTCACCTCAGTTAAATCATCTCCTCCCTCGTGTCTGAGTACAAGGTCTGATAGTGCTTCCATTATGAAGTAGACATTTACTACTCCGCCATCACCGGGTTTTGCCTCTAATGGGTTTCCTTTCCTCTCGACAAGGTACTTCTTTACTTTTTCTAAGTCGATACCTTTTAATATATTATTCACCCAACTCATGCGCCTCACCTCTTCATACTATTGGGGGAGAGGCAAGCCTCTCCCCCTTTACCTCTACCCCAACTATATGCTGGGGTAGTAGGCAGGGGAGAGGTAAAAAAGAGGAAGATTGGGAGGAAGCTCATTCTCCTTCACCCGCTTTCTCCTTCATCTTTTCTTGAATGTGACTCCATACCGTTTCATAGTAGAACTCAGCTAGGCTTCTCCTAATAGCCCTTGCTACCTCCCAAGTCTTTTGTCTTGGATAGCGGTCAGCGTGGTCTAATAGGAACCCTACTAGACCCTTAACGCTCTTTGCCATCCGCTCTATTATTTCATGCCTAACTCTACCTCTGAGCTTATTTCTTGCCAGATTTACGGCATTTTGCAGTACTGAGTCCTTGTCATACTTTGGATAATTTGGATCATAGTGGGTTAAGGCATACGCTACTGCATCCCAGTAAGGCGAAGTAATAGCATGTGTTGATGCTCTAGGATTATATCTTAGTGCTTCAGCCATAGCTTCGCCATATTCTCTTTCATACTCAATTACAGGTTTAATGAATTCAGACATACCTCCCACCCCCCATAAGTTTTTCGACATGTGAAAGAAAAACTTCAAATTCGGAAGCTATTTCATACACGTCTATAAATCTCGGACGGTATAATTCACGTTTATAAGTTAGATCCACACTTCTTTGAATTAACTTCTTGTTTTCTGCCTTATCAAACCCTATAGAAGGAGGGGTTAAGAGAGCAGTAGATAGAGGTAGGTCTCCTATTTCCTCAATGCCCCTTATAATCCATGTTGCTGTCTTCTTTTCTACAGAGACTTTAGTGTGATCATACCATAAGGCAAGTTTGATGGCAACGCTCTCAAGGAATCTCATGACATGATAGTAACTTGTTGAAAATAGTTTAAGGAATAATTTACGATAACGTTTATCCTTGACTCTCTCTTGCAGGTAACTGATGATACTATTAAGTTCTTCTACAAATCTTACGGCAAACGGTAACTCTATTAACTTCTCAGGAGGCGACATTAAATCCACGAGACTTAGACATATTTTAAATTGCCCTCCTCCAGCCCTCTTAGCTAACTCAGGAATTAGTAGTAAACCATAATAGACCTGATCTCTTCTACCCGAAAGGTCAGCCGTCCTAAGTACTTTACCGCTATCTCGGCTACTTATACTCTCTTTATAGGAGAATATTACGAAGGCCCCTAAGTAGTTAGGTATAATATTGACAGGGAGTAAAGGCTTCACTCTTCTCTTTCTTCTACCTTCTTTATTTCTTCCATATATTTCCGCAAGATCTATTTCTTCTATTCCTCCTTCAATATTTTGGGCTATAAAGGAGAGGACTTCTGGAGCAATTGCTGGTCTAAAGTATACGGCTATAGCTGGTAATGAGATTGCCTTCTCTCTTTGTAATTTATCTACTACTTTGCCTCTCGGTGTCAGAGCCTTGCTTATTATCGTAGCTTCATACTTACATAATGTACACATAGAACGGGTGTACTTAGCAGTCTCCTCGGTTGACTGAGTATACTTATCTTTATCTGCTAGAGGGATGTCATCATTTGTCCATACTTGTTGAACTCCCCTCGCTGCACCTAAGACACTTCCATACTCCGCTAACTGTAATGGCTCTTCACTAAACACAGGAGACCTACATAAGATGCACTTCTTATCGGTCTCTGGAAATGTTATTTTAAGAGGTTCTACAATATCCCCACTAATATATGATGAGACGTAATAATATACCTCATATTTCCATTTCTCTTCTCTCCCTCTCAAGAAGTCTCTAAATCCATCTTCATATAGCTTGACCAACTCTTCATACTCACCATTCTCTACGTACTGAAAGACCTTTGTTATTACTGCTAATGTGAGCGTAAGAATGTCAGTAGCGGGAGGCTCTTCCTTAAACACTAACTTGTATAGCTTAGCCACTCTTCCTCCTTCCTTAGACCATCCTGCTATGAAGTACGAGAGTCTAGCAACATTTGTAGCTTTATCTCTCTCGATTTCCCTAACGTACTCTTTGATTAATCCTAATAATTCCTCTAGGGGCAGTTCCTTTGCAATCCTCTCTAGAGGTCTGCGTCCCGCAGGAAGTAGGGATTTTTGAAAGCTTTGAACACCTCGCTTAGTTTCATCTAATGTCTCGTATTTACTTTCTATTACACTTAGTTCTCCCCTTACTGCCTTAGCCAACTTGTTTGCTAAGATTACTAGGTGTGGTCTTCTAACATCCCTATCCTTAGGCAACTCTTCTACTAAAGCTTCAGCAATATACCCTACGAAGTTCAAAAATGACTTGGGTACAGCACGATTTATCTCAGCTCTAGCATGCTCAATTTTATATATCGCTCTATAAATTTCAGATGCAAATAATCTTGCGATTTCTTCTAGTGGTATTTTACTACTACCTTTAGTTCCTACAAAGATTACACCATCCCTGTAAGCAAGAAGGGGTAACCATCCCCTCTCTTCAAAGAGGTTCAATATATCCTTGCTTCTTAGGATAGTGAAGAGTCTGTGTGAACTTATATGAAGTATTCCTAGTTTAATTCCTAGCGATTCAAGTTGCCTTAGTTTTCGAGCCGTAGTTTGATTGCTTGAAATGAGTGTTCTCAAAGCGAAAACAGAGTCTTGACTTGCTAGAACGTCGGCAATATGGCAAATTGTAACAACTAAATCATGGTGCCTCATTCCAAGTTGACTTACACCAGCTTCAACAGATTTGGCATCTTGTTTGATAAGTTCCCAAGTATGCTTAGGTACTCTGAAGGACTTTAATATGTTATCAGCAAGTTCATCAACATCTCTAACCTTAGGATTGCTTCCAAGTTTCTCGTAGTCATGAAGAAGGTTCACTAAGTAACAATACGTTTCAAAGAATATGTGTGTCTCCTCTTCTAGTTTATTTATAAGCTCTCTTAAAGTACTAATAGACTCAGAAACCTTCTGTACTATTTGTGCTAACTTATAAGCAGTTATTCCAGCCGTTGTAAAGTGGATAAAGGACGTAGTAAGGTGGTCAAACTTCACTAGATGCCATAGAACTCCACTGCGTTCTAGGACTTCATAAGTTCGCCCTATTAAGTCACCCAATTCATTAGAGTCTTTCATACCACCGCCTCTCATTAAATCGTACCAAGGGGAAATATTTATTTTTTACCATTTCTAATAAATGCTTAGTGTGTAAAGTATGGTACACAGAAGGTGAAAAGCATGAAGCAAATATACATATTCACTCTGGGATTTACTCCTGAATTTGTCCTTAAACCTCTCTTCGAAGCTGGTGTAAGCGAGAATGTTTATATTATTGTATTATACACGCTAGTTGGAGATGAATACTCGGAGAAAAGGGTTAGAGATGCTATTAGCTACATAGAGAAGTTATCTAGAGAAGGCGGATTTATAGATAGGGTCTTCTTCCAGCAAGTATCTTTAGGAAATACATTTTATGACCTTGTGTACGAGGTAGCATTAGCGTTAACTAAAATGTTAAGAGATGCAGAGATACGCAGAGGAGATATCGAAGGAGTTGATGTTTGGTTAACGGGGGGTATGAGGATAATGGTAACTGCTACTCTAGTTGCATGTAAAATGTTATTCGGGTATATGAAGATTCCAGTTGCATTTCACGTATGGAGTGAGGACGGCACCTACAAGTACACCTTTGGCCTCCAACTATTAGACACTAATTTGAGAGAGGTGCCGAAAGCACGCATGGAGATATTAAGGAGAATTGCTTCTCTAGGCGAGTGTACTTATGAGGAACTGGTAGGTACTAAGCGGAAGGAGAGCACCGTAAGAAAGTTAGTAGAGTTTCTTAGGAAGGACAATCTAGTATATTGCAAAAGGAGCGGAAGGCGCACTATCTGCAAAGCTACAGAACTTGGTGCTCTCATCATCAAGTTAGTGGAATTAGCAGAGGCGATACCGTGAAATATACACCATTAGCACTTATCAATGTACAAGTAATCTTTAGAAAGAGCATCTATATTAAAGATTACACTGCCAAATTAGTTAAAACATTACTCATTAATGGAAATCCCAAGCTTGAAGAGGTCTTCTCTAAAGGGAAAGACTTACCCCCTAAACCTATACACATAACTCCGCTCTACACCACTTTGATAGCAAAAGATGATAGTAAGGGAATCAACAAAAAGAAACTACAAGAGGAGAAGAAGAAAGCGATCTATACAAAACTCATACCTATTAGGTCTACGGCTAAACCCCCTAGCCTTAATAAATTGAAACCTGTTAGAATTGAGGCTGGTAAGAAGTACTTCTTCTATATCGGAACAAGCATGAGTTTGCTGAATGATGTTCTTATAGGCTTATCAAACGTAGGTGAATATACCTTTGGTAAAAGCACCGTCTATATAGACAGTCTAAGTTATGAAATACGCTACATAGACGTGGATAAAGAGTCCGAGAGAATTGCTAGCCTTATGGAGGGACAAGGAGAGGGAGTTACAAGCATCAAGATTACCTTTGAGTCGCCTACTCTCCTTAAAGATCCTTTAGTAATTATGAGAAGGAAGAAAAAGAAATTATTATTACCGCTCCCAGAAGCCATTTTATCTACTCCCCTCCTCATGGTGTTAATTGATAAGGGGAGGTTAAGGAGAAGTATTTTCTTGAAATGCATGAGGTACATAAAATCGGTCTTCGATATTCCATACACGGCTCTCAAAACGGTAAATTTAGTATGGTACGTCTATGATAATGAGGTGCTTCCTGCAATAATTGGCTACGTTAAATATTTTATAGACGATCAGGTATTATACCGTGCCCACTCTATATTGAAAATGAAGTATGGGTTAGATTTCATAGAAGCTCTCTCAAGGGCAATAATATTAGCACAAGTATATGGAGTAGGAGATGGGCGAGCAGCAGGATTCGGTCATGTATCAGTTTCCCTCTCTGATGGTAAATTGATGGCAGGGAATTCTCTACCAACACCTCCCACCAAAACACATATAAACCCCACCAACACCCAATAAACCAGAAACAACAAAAAGAAACTACAAGTCATTGCGTCGATTTTTTCCGTGAGCTCAATCATTATTCTCCGTTTTTCTTCTCGAAACAACAAAAAGAAACTACAAGCATTATTCTTATGTTTCTTGCGATGTTTCTTATTCTCTTTGAGTCTTTTTCCGAAACAACAAAAAGAAACTACAAGCAATGCGCGGGGCGGGCGAAAACATAATCGTGCAGTTTCGTGTGGAAGTCGAGAAACAACAAAAAGAAACTACAAGGAATGAAAGTATCTACTTTAGCGACGATGTACAGTGCTGGCGCCGCCAGCATTAATGAAACAACAAAAAGAAACTACAAGAAGTAAGATTAATGATAGTGTTGCTGGCTGTGCTCGTGCCCTTGGCGTTGAAACAACAAAAAGAAACTACAAGGCGGACAGCACTATCTACTCTAGTTTTTGAACATGATAAGTTACATACATTATAGAAACAACAAAAAGAAACTACAAGTTCAAATCCCTGCCAGTATATCCACGAGACTTTTTCTGAAACAACAAAAAGAAACTACAAGG
>Ga0190367_1001310_pt1 | contig 14648 bp, 14 predicted proteins | sample 4872181011_MG_FD_171838 | JGI IMG/M metagenome (GOLD analysis project Ga0190367, IMG submission 171838) | Hydrothermal vent microbial mat bacterial communities from Southern Trench, Guaymas Basin, Mexico - 4872-18-10-11_MG | ecosystem: Environmental > Aquatic > Marine > Hydrothermal vents >...
ATAACGTAGCTTCCTGCCTCTATCTTACTATAGGATAGCCTCAAGGGGGTAGGTCTATCAATAATCGTTGCTCCACTAACGTAAACAGTTACCTGGGGATCAATAATGTTGCCGGAGCCATTATTGAAAATCATTAGTGAAATATTGTTTACCATACCATCAATCAAGGTATTAGGCTTAACATAAATCGACGGCAGAGGCAGACCTGAATATTTCAAGTCAAAGGAGAACGTATATTCACCACCTTCGGAACTAACCTCGTACTTACCTCCAACCTTCTCTGCAACAGAATCGTACGTTACCTTAACCAGAGCTTTTATATCATTAGGAATTTCGCTGGCATTCACAATAAAACTAAACTTCTTAGAAAAACCTGGCTCCCAAGAGCCCTCAAAACACGGAGTAGCAGTATAGCTCCAGCTGTCGTTCATAAGCTTAAGGTGCACCCTAACGTTAAGAATAATCCTATCACCATAATACGTTAGGATAAGCTCCAGAACGTTAACGCCGCCAGCTCTGCCAGATAACCTAGTCCAGGAGTAGGAGCTAACTACAAACACCATATCAGGCATCGAATATACGTGGACAGCAGACAGTATAACTAGGAAAACTAGACAGAAAACAGCCATATTCCTTAGCATACTGCCTCACCCTCGTAGCGATACCGTATGCTTTGGTAAAACATGTATCACACCAACATATATATCTAAGATACTATGATATAAATGTTAAATATATAAGGCTTATGTACCATAAGTACACTACTTCTCAGCAACGGCCTTCAAATCCTCTACGGGATCTAGGTCACTCATATACTCTAGGCTGGTATTGGAACGTGACTCGATGTTTCAATACCAGCTATTACATAGTTTGGTGTCTTCCAATAGATTTAAGTTGCAGAATAATTTCCCTGGCCGTTGTATTACAGTGAACCTCGAAATTAGCGTCATTTTCAAACTGATCCAAATTTAAGGCATTACTTTTCTCGGCATGCTTTCTAGCCTCATTCCAGAAGTCAGGTTTATTGTTTCATAGTTATGAAACAGTTAGGTCAATTATTAATTAACAGTGATAGAATATCCGGAAAAACTCTTAAATCCGTATTCGGTAGGTTGTTTTCTTCCATATATAACAGGGTTATAGATGTCTAGTTAATAAGGTTTATAAAGATAACATTTGTTCTTCCCTAAGATATGGTTGAGGATATATCCTTATCGTGAATAAAGCACTTGGCTAAATTATTTAGACTTTATAAAAATCTTAGGTATGAGAAACCTCCTTTACGATTTCTTTGAGGGTGTTGACCATGTATTCGATTTCTTCACTAGTATTGTATATGTAGTAGCTTGCCCGTACGGTACCTTTTAGGTTAAGTTTCTGATGCAGAGGATGTGCACAGTGCATACCTGTTCTTACGGCTATTCCGTAACTATCAAGGATGGCGCCTACTGCATGTGGATTAACTCCCTTTAAGTTAAATGTTACTATGCCGCTTCTAATCTCGGGATCTAGTGGACCGTAGATTTCGATATAATCCTCTAATTCGTCGTGCATGAGCCTTAAAGTATACTTAACTAGCTGTTTCTCGTGTTCTATAACGTTCTCCATACCTATGTTCATTAAGTATTTAGCCGCCTCAGCTAGTCCTATGGCGCCAGCTATGTTTGGTGTGCCAGCTTCCATTTTAAGGGGTAGATCCTCAAGCTTAACTTTGTCTAAAGCAACCTCCTTAACTATTCCTCCTCCAAGCTTAAATGGAGGCATTTCACTTAAAATATCCTCTCTCCCCCATAGAACACCTATACCCGTGGGGCCAAGCATTTTATGGCCGCTGAACGCTAGGAAATCTATATCAAGACTATATACGTTGATAGGCATGTGAGGAACGGATTGTGCTCCATCTACTACGACGAAGGCATCTACTTCACGTGCAAGCTTAACCACGTAGCTTATGTCATTAATTGTTCCCAGGACGTTGGATACATGTGTTAAAGCTATAACTCTAGTTCTCTCGCTGATAAGGTCGTTGAGCATATCGTATTTTAAAACCCCGTTTTCCTTTATATCAACATACTTTATTCTGGCTTCCCTTTCTCTCGCATATCTGATCCACGGCAGCATGTTGCTGTGGTGCTCCATCACCGTTAAAATTATCTCATCGCCCCTTCCGACATACCTCTGACAGATACCATAGGCTATAGCATTCAGTGCCTCAGTAGCATTCATCGTAAAGATTATTTCTCTATCGCTACGAGCGCTTATAAACTTACGTATAGTGGCTCTAGCCTCCTCATACATATCCGAGGCTTCCTGACTTAAAGTATGTACACCTCTATGAACGTTAGCATAATGCATCCCATAGAACCTACTTATCGATTCTATCACCTGAACGGGTTTAAGCGTAGAAGCAGCATTATCGAAGTATACTAGAGGATTGCCGTTAATTTTTCTACTTAAAATAGGAAAATCCTTCCTTATACCATCTACATTTAAAGCCATTCTCCCACAGTTTCATAATAGAGTTACATCATCAATATCTTTTATCCAATATTTTGCGTAAGATTCGAGGCCCTATATTTTCATAGAAAACCGTATATGATTCAACGCGCATAATTCTTGCATGAATAATTGGGTAAACACGCTCGAAGATGGCCTACAAAGCTTTAGAGACGCAGTTGACGAGAATGGTTTATCGAGACCGAGATACGGTGGTAAGGGGCTAGATGGATTAGCTAAATCAATTATGGAATTCTTACTTAGTGAGTCCGGCTACCTGGCGGAGATTACTCCAGGCAGGAAGAAGATACTTTTCCTTATAGTTGACTCCTTCGGCGTATCAACGATACTTAAACATATCGATGAAATAAGGGATATTTTAGAGATAGTTAAATACGTGGACGTTTTCAGTAGCGTAGCGCCATCAACTACTGCCACTGCACTTGCTACACTTGCAACAGGTGAGCCGCCGGGAGTTCATGGAGTATCGGGGTATAGGATGTATATTAAGGAGCTTGGAGCTATAGTTGAAAGCCTTAAGATAAAGAAGCAGAGTGAGGAGGAGAAATCCTTTAGTCTACTTCTCACGGACACAATTTACGAGAAGCTTACGAGTAAGGATATTAAGTCGTATATGGTGGTTGGTGAGTGGCATCTAGAGAGCATATTCACGGATGAACTAATTCGTGGATCAGAGATAGTGAAGTACGTTGCTTTAAGCGATGCCGCTAGCAGAACACTAACCGCATTGAAGAACATTGAAAAGGGTTTAGTGGTGAGCTACTGGAGCGAACTAGACGACTTATCTCACGTCTATGGTCCAAGCTCGCTTGAAGTCGGGGCGGGACTAAGGATGTTCTCCAAGTATATTAGGTCGATAATTGAGGAGGCTACTAGAATGAACTCCATAGTAGTAATTACAGCCGACCACGGCCAGATAGATGTTAAGGAGGAGACCTACATAGTAGATAAGCCCGTAATGGATAAGCTTATACTACCACCCTTCGGAGAGAGGAGATTCCTGTACCTAATACCGGATACAGACGTTTACGAGGATGACTTGGGAGAGCTTAAAGATAAGGCTACAATATTCGGCTTAGATGAATATGAGAAGCTTTTCGGCCGTACCCCTCCGAGAAACGTATGGACCAGATTTGGAAGATATGTTTTAGCAGCTCTAGATGGAGTGATAGTATCAACAAAGCCGCCTAAAGAGGAGGAGAAGAAATTACTAGGACATCACGGAGGCCTTTCCCCGGAGGAACTCGCAGTACCAGTAATGATATTTTATTAATAATTATTGAATGATACGCTTTATGTCTGAAAAATATTGTTTTCTGTCAGAAGAATTTATTAATCTAACTCTATGTTATGTATGCAAGGTGATGTATATTTTTAGGGTAAGGGTAGGTAAACGCGGCGTTATAGTAATACCTAAGGAGATTCGCGATAGTTTAGGAATTAAAGAGGGTATGGTGCTAGAGCTTGAAGTTAAGGAAGATAAAATAATATTAAAAACTAAGGATCTATGGAGTATCCTTCGTGAACGTGGCCGAAAGATAAGCTTTAACATAGATGAAGCTGAACGTGAAATTGATATGGAGGAGGAAGAATGGTTGAGAAGATTTCAGCAGTAATAGTGGATTCCTATGCAATTATGGCCGATTTCTCAGGGCAGATACCGTTTAGGGCCCTTAAGGTTCTGGATAGTATAAGAACTGGGACATTAGATGGTATAGTTCATTATCTCATTATTTATGAGCTGGCATATCATTGGAGAAGAGGGAGGTTGCCATTTAAAAATGAGGAAGAACTAATAGAATTTGTCAAGACATATTTTAAAGTAGCAGAGCTCGATGTAAATATTGCTGCATCAGCTTCACAGGTGAAGATAAGAGGAGATAGAATATTGAGGGAAGCTACGGATGATACTTTAAAGCATAGAAGACTGTCAATTGCGGATGCTACTACTATAGTTCTTGCCCTAAAATTTAGGATACCAATAGTTACTGGCGATAAAGATCTATCATACGTGGCTAAGAGATCAGGAGTTAAAGTAATTTGGTAACTATGATACTATTTTACGCTCTTGTTTTAAGTTAAATAATTTATCGTTGTAACGTATTTTGGCTTAAACTACGGCTTAATAGTATAACTTATAGAAAAGTTTTAGGTAATCAAAAAGGTGTCTAGTAATCAGAAAATTCCTTTTAACGTGATCTCGACCTCTTCTGCCCATTTTCTCTCTTAAGGCTCGGTTTTTAAGCAAATACAAGACTCTTTCTGCTGCTTCATCTACCGTTTTAATAATGAATCCGTTTATACCATTAATTACTTGTAATTTAATTCCACCCACCCCTCTAGCTACAACTGGCGTCTCTTTCCAGAGCGCTTCTGTAACTGCTAAACCAAATCCCTCTCTTATACTCATTTGAAGCGCTACATCAGCCGCCCTCTGGAAAGCATTAACCTCCCTATCACCAACACCAACAACGTTTGTTAGGAAATGAATATTGTAATCTTCTCCAGCATACCTAACGGCTTTTTCATAATATACCCATCCCTCAGGATCATCATGTGCCATAGATGCTACAAGTAAAAGCTGAAGTCCAGGCTCCCGTTCCTTTACCTTCCTATATACTTTTATAGCTCCTATAGGATCCTTCCACGGATCAAATCTGGCGACTTGTATTAGTATGGGCTTCTCTGGATCTATGTCAAATTTATCAAGGATATCCATTATCTCTGAGTCACTCATTTCTCTATTTTTCTCCGTGAGAGGATCTATCGACGGAGGCATGATAAATGCCTTTCCTCTATCCAAGTCCGGTTGAACATATTCCTCCATATGAAAAATATAGGAATCATACAGTTTAACAAATTTGCTGATGAAATTCCAAACTGGCTTATACGGGGAAGACGCATCTATATGACATCTCCAAATCCACAATCCATGATCTTTTGCAAAATATTTAATCGGCAAGGGTTGTGGGTCATGAATTACTATGAAATCTTTATCTAAATCTATTTTCGCTACATTTTCCTCATTTATTTTTAGGTAAAAACTTTTCATACCCTCATCAAAGTCTACTTTCATTCCTTGAATTCCATGATGTAATAACTTTGTAATATTAAAGAATTCGATAGGCGCTTCTATGACATTCCATTCGACATCCAGACCCACTGAAGCCATTAAAGGGACCATGCTATGTAATATTTCAGCTACACCCCCACCAAATGAAGTCGAATTTACATGAATAACAGATAATCCCTTAAGCTTATCGGCAATGCTCATTATGCTATTTAGAACAGCGTCCGAAACTATCTTTCTATAGTCTTCCAGTCTTCTATCTCGTTTAACTGAAACTTTCACCTAAACACCTCTCTAAATTACTTCGAATATAAGTCCCTCTATATCTTCTAGCATTGCGCCTAATCCACCCACCTTAACTATTCCTTTCTCAGTCCTTAAAAGCAAGCACACAACTCCATCCTCTATTATTTTGTCTTCGACTACTCCTTCAACAATCACCTCTTTTCCTGTCTTTAAATCTATTCCATTTACACGCAGTTTCCTACCTTTTTCAATTTTATTTATAATTGCCCATATTGAAACGAAGCGGCCTCTTACTTCCGGTGGCTTTGCTACAATGCTTGAAGTATTTACGATCGAGCTGTAGAAAAGATCCATTAAAGCTCTTATGAGGACAGGTTCGGTTGTCATTATTGAATAGCTGATACCGGGGCTACTTATGGCTCCAGCTAGAAAATCAATAAGGACTATAGTTAATGAATAAGCCTTTCTTACGTAAAGTTCTACCCCAGCCTGAACTAATTTATCTTTAGAACCTAGCTTTTCTATGTTATCATAACATATTACTGTTACATTTACTCCATTTTTAGATACATGGCATAGCTCATCACTCAATTCATCGATTAAAACGTGGTCGGATGCTAGGAGAAGCTGATGTCTCGCTTTTAAGATCAGATGCGATACTACTTCAGCTAGGCTAGTCTCAATAACCCAAGTGGTTTTTTCAGCTTGTTTACCTGCCAATATAACAGTATTTATCAAACTTAATGCATGATTACATAGCCTATCCAGCTTTCTCTTCTTTCTTTCAACGAGTGCATAAAGTGCTATGTTTGGGTCAACTGCCTTAACCTTTTTAGGCTTGCCGTAAAATATCTCAACTAGATCCTTTTCATCCAATCTATGGATTATATCGTATACTCTACTATGTGGGATGCCGCTTCTCTTGGCTATCTCGCCAGCCGATAGGGGGCCCTCTCTTAGCAAAGTAAGATATACCGTAATTTCATATGAAGTTAAGCCTAGGCTTGCGAGCTTTTCTCTTAAGATGTCTATCAGCTCATTTCTTTGGTTCATATCCACTATCCTACTCCAGATTTATTGATTATATCTATTATTCCTATTTGAAATATTTGCTTAACGTTTTTGTTTAAGTTTAATTAAAATCAGTTTTAATTGTAATAAAACTTATATATTAGTTTTACTCTATATTTATCACTGGCGGGTGGTATTATGACTAGAACGGAAATACTTCTTGTGACAACCTTGCTTATTGTTATTATCTCCACTGGAGCAATAATAGCTCAATTGCAGTCTATGGTTGCAACGCTTTCAGCCAAGTTAGATGAGATAAGTCAGAAACTGGAAGCGATAGAAGCAATTAAGGAAAAGGTTGGCGAAATACCTGCTACAATAACGGTGATAGGTCCCTGGGCTGGGCCTGAAATGGATGCTTTCATGCCTGTCTTAGAGAGATTTGAGCGCATGACTGGTATAAAAGTAATATACAAGATTTATCGAGCTGAAGACCTAGCGACTATACTACCAGCACAGTTCGAAGCCAATTCTACACCTGGCGATGTCATCTTTATGTGGGGATGGTTTATTGTTGAGCAGGCGAAGAAGGGGCATGTTGTAGATGTTACAGATCTAATTAATGAAGCTGATTTCTTACCGGGCGCTCTTGATGCCGTTAAACTAAATGGTAGGATATACGGCGGAGTATGGACAGGGAAAGTTAAACCGGGGTTCTGGTATAGAAAATCCTTCTTTAATAAATACAATTTAACGGTTCCTGAGACTTGGGACGAATTCGTTAATTTGCTTGAACAAATTAAGGGCATAGAGGGAATTAAAGCTCCAATAGTTACGGGAGATGGTGTAGGATGGCCTATTTCTGATGTAGTGGAGCATTTTCTCATAACCTATGGTGGTCCCCAGCTTCAAAGGGATCTTATAGCAGGAAAAGTTAAATGGACAGATCCGGAAGTCAGGCAAATATTTGAGGAAAGAATAGTTCCACTTCTACGTAAAGGATACTTTAGCGAACCCATAGAGTGGACAACAGCTCTAGAATTATGGTGGAAAGGAGATTACGCTTTATACTTTATGGGAAGCTGGATAACTGGAATGGTGGAAGATCCATCTGATCTCGGCGTCTTCTCCCTACCAGGAAATAAAGGTCTAGTGTTTGCACCTGATTACTTCTTTATACCTGTTTACACCAAAAACTTAGAAGCAGCGAAGGAGTTCTTTAAGTTCTTATGCAGTGCAGAAGCTCAAAGACTTCAGGTTGCTCAGGGAGGACATCTCGCTACTAACGTCAACGTCCCCTTAGATGCCTATCCACCTGTTGATAGAGAAGTTGCAAAGCTTTTAGTTGGTAAGGAAGTGCTATCAGATTTAGACGATTCAATTGGCGGAGAATTCCAACCGACCTTCTGGGATCAGTTAAAGTTATTATGGGTAAATCCGGATGCTTTAGATAGTGTACTTGAAGCCCTACAGGAAAAGGCTCCAAAGGGATAAGGTAGATACGGGATGAAGCTAAACCTAACCCCCTACTTTTTCATTTTACCTGCCCTAATTCTGATAATAATTTTCGTCCTATATCCAATTTCTGCTACTATTTCTCTCAGTTTTCTCTCTCCTGAAGGTTATTTTGTAGGTTTTGACAACTATATTAGAGTTTTAAGTAGGAGGGAAGTGATCAACTACGACGGAATTTTAAAGGGTTACTTCCCGATGGGGGCTATAGTTCATAACGCTATCTGGATTCTCATACATCTTCCCCTATCCACACTCCTCGGATTGGTACTAGCAGTTCTTCTACAGAACGTGAAGGGTTCATCCATAATTAAATCCATCATATTTTTAGGCATGGTGACTCCCCTAATCGTGGGAGGAATAATTATTAGGTTTACCTTCGACAGGGAGGTAGGGGTTGTTAATATGTTTCTCAAGGCGATTGGTTTAGGTCACCTTGTCAGGACCTGGACCATGTACCCTGACACAGCCTTATTTTCCTTAATTTTAGGTTCTGTTTGGCTTTGGACTGGGTTTAGTTTAATTCTATACTCTGCTGGTCTCGCTATGATACCAAAGGAGTATTACGAGGCTGCAAAAATTGATGGAGCTTCCTCTATGCAGATATTCTTTCGAATAACCCTGCCTCTCCTTAAGCCGGTTACAACAACTGTGGTTACGATGACCCTTTTATGGGAGCTTAAAATATTCGATATAGTTTATGTGGCAACTTATGGCGGACCTGGAGGGGCTTCAAACGTTCTCGCATTATTGATGTATTTCCTAGCATTTAGAAGCCTAGACTTTAACGCCTCATCCGTAATCGCCACTCTTTTAACTGCACTAACCCTAATTGTTGCTATAGTCATGTTTAAGTACGTGGTGAGAAAATGAAGATAAACAAGGTTGCCATACTTATCAACGTAATAGCATGGGCCATATCGTTTGTATGGATTCTGCCACTAATGGGGATATTAATGGCTTCGATTAGACCATACAAGGAAATAGTACGTGGATGGTGGGATTTTAGCGAATTTAATCCTTCATTAACCAACATATTTAATGCTTTATATCATCCGACCGCACCCCTCAGTAAGGGAATAGTAAATTCATTAATAGTTACGATTCCTGCAACTATAATGCCGATAATAATAGGAGCACTTGCTGCGTACGCTTTCGCTAGATACAGCTTTACGATCAAAAGCTACCTTTTCCTTACAATTGTTTTATTGATGGCGGTTCCTCAACAGAGCATCGCAATACCTTTATTTCAGTTAATGAAAAAACTGGGATTGCTCGACAGCCTTATCGGATTAAGCATAGTACATACAGCGTGGGGATTACCTTGGATAATACTTTTTATGAAAAATTTCTTTGCCACGCTTCCCGTTGAAGTGGAGGAAGCTGCTAGAATAGATGGGGCCACGGACTTCCAGATATTTTATAAAATAGTTCTCCCTCTATCCTTACCGGGGATAGCATCAGTTGCAGCACTACAATTCACATGGGTTTGGAGCGACTTCTTCTTAGCGTTAATTCTCATATATTCTCCTGATAAACTTTTGGCAACGCAGAGACTGCCTCTAATGAGAGGCCAGTATCATGTTGACTGGGGTGTTTTATCCGCTGCCTCGCTCATAATCATAGCTGTACCTATAGTATTATATCTTGCCTTACAGAAATACTATATCCGAGGAATGGTCGGCTGGGTAGTTAAAGGCTAAATGGAGCGTGATGAAACATGGCGGATGTGAAAGTTAAAAATCTTACAAAGCGTTTCGGTAAGGTAATAGCCGTAAATAAGGTATCCTTTGACGTTAAAGATAAGGAGTTCGTGGTTCTCTTGGGGCCTAGCGGTTCTGGAAAAACTACTACTTTAAGGTTGATTGCAGGACTAGAAAGGCCTGACGAAGGAGAAATATACATTGGTGGCAGACTAGTTAACAACATACCGCCCAGGGAAAGGGACGTCGCAATGGTATTTCAAAACTATGCACTTTATCCGCACATGACGGTATTCGATAACTTAGCCTTTCCCTTGCAAGTAAGAAAAATGCCGAAAAAGTACATTAAAGCAAAGGTAGAAGAGGTCGCTAAGTTACTAAAAATTGAAGACCTTTTAGATAGGAGACCAAGCCAGCTTAGTGGTGGGCAACAACAGAGAGTTGCATTAGGAAGAGCATTGGTCCGAGAACCCAAGGTCTTCCTCATGGATGAGCCACTGAGCAATTTAGATGCAAAGCTAAGAGTATATATGAGAGCCGAGCTCAAGAGGCTGCAGAAAGAGTTAGGAATAACTACAATCTATGTCACACATGATCAAGTGGAAGCAATGACTATGGCTGACAGAATAGTAGTCTTTCATAAAGGTAAGATTCAGCAAATAGGCACACCAAGTGATCTATATAAAAAACCACAAAATATATTCGTTGCAGGTTTTATAGGATCCCCTGCCATGAACTTCTTTGATGCAACTCTCACATATAAGGACGACTTTATCGTTCTAGATGCTGGAGAATTTAAACTGAAACTACCAAAAACATTTAGTAGCATCTTAAGGGATAAGGCGGGTTTAGAAGTGGTTTTAGGTATAAGACCTGAACACATTAAAATATATAAGGAACCAAGGGCATCGACGGTCAAATGTAGAGTATATGTTGTGGAACCACTTGGAGGGGAAATGATTATTAACTTTAGCCTAGGAGGAAAAATATACAAAGCAAGATATCCAGGCGAAATAAGCCTAAAGCCGGATGAAACGATTTATATTGAGATCCCCGTCAAACACATCCATATATTCAACAAAAAAGATGGAAAGGCAATTATCTAGGACTAGAACTTTTAACCTAAAATCGGAAAACATATTCAATCAGATTTTCTTGTATCAGCGTGTATTCTTACGCCGTTAGGTCAGCGGTGTTTTCGGAGCATCTCTATTACCTGCTCGTCTGTGAGGGTCAGCTTAAGCTTAACCCGATCCATACGCTATAATACATTACAACAATAAATCATTTAACCTAAAAACAAGAGCGATAAAATATTTTAAATCGATAAGCATAACGTAGCTATTACTCTATTATTAAAGGAGTAATATCACGGATAGTTGACTGTTACCATAGTCTTCAATAGAATATGTGTTAATGCTTATTAATTTGAAGGCTTTTAAGATATCGGTGCTGTTTATGAAAAAGTATGACGTCGTAGTTATCGGCGGTGGTCCTTCTGGTGCAATATCTGCCTGGAGGCTTGCCGAGAATAAGGTTAACGTAGTTCTTCTCGAGAAGGGTTCTAGGCTGAGAGTAAAGCCGTGTGCTGGAGGAATATCTAATGGATGCTATAATCTGCTTAAAGTTCCCGATGAATTAGTTGAGAGGAAGATAGTTAAAGGCCTTGTCGTCTCGAGGTCGAATAAATCCGTTTACGTTGGCAGTGCCAAGGAGCCAGGCTTCATAGTCTATAGGCCAGCATACGATAAATGGCTCATGGATAGCGCTGAGAAGGCTGGCGCCGACGTAATCAATAATGCCAAGGCCACTAAGATAAAGATATTCGAGGATAAGGTTGAGGTTACAGCGGAGGTTGAGGGGAAGGAGGAGAAGTATGAGGCCGAGGTTCTTATAGGAGCATATGGCATGGAGTCCAATTTAAGCAAACAGCTGGGGATAGAGACGCCGAAGTACATAAATGTAATACAGTATGAGCTTGAGCTCCCCGAGAAGATAATTGACGAGAGGATAGGAGACGCCATAGAGGTGTACTTCAACCAGGCGTATTCTCAGCTAGCCTACGTATGGATGTTCCCGCGAAGGGACGTTGTGGAGGTAGGGCTACACTTCTACGCTGGCACAAACGCTAAAATGATGATTGAAAGGCTTGACAAGTTCATAAAGGAGCATCCAATAGCCTCAGAGAAGCTTAAGGGAGCGAAAATAAGGCTTGTTGAAGGGAAGAAGCTGGTAGCAGACACCATACCCACCGAGCCGCTGAAGAAGACCTACGGACACAGGTTCGTGGTAGTAGGCGACGCAGCCGGCCTAGTTGATCCCTACAGCTACGAGGGAATATTCTATGCCCTAAGATCAGGAATTATTGCAAGCGAAGTAATCGCTAAGGCGCTTGAAGAAAATGATCTAAGCGAGACGTCGCTAAAGAGGTATCAGGATAGATGGATGAAAGAGATATACGAGGAGGAAATAAAGTATGCGATGAAGCTACATAAGATGTCCTACGGTCACGACCTCTCAGACGACCTAGTGGATGCTCTAGTAGAGGCAGCGATAGAGGATAGAGAGCTGAGGAGGATAATGGGATGGCTACTAAACCACAAGTACTCCAGGAAATATGCCTATAATGCCTTAAAAGCTAAACAGTCACTAATAATCAAGAAGCTGGGACTAATTAAATCACTGAAACTACTATTCAAAACCCTATAAACCTATTTTATTCCAATCTCCTTTTCTAAAACCAGTAAAGATCACATAAAGTAATTTAACTGGACTTCTACTCCTCTAGATTTCAGCAGTCTATTAACCACTGTAGCGACTCCCTTGCTACAATACTTTAATATGTATCTTAACGCTTCAATATCTATACCATTTCTTACTAGAGCATCAAGTATCCTGTCCACACGCTTCTCCTTACCTGGAATGTAGAGGTTTGCTACAAGCTGCCACTCGAGCGGAACTAGTCGAACAACTACCCCTTTTAATATAATCTCCCTAGAAAAGCGTAGCATTTCATCAAAGGGTACCGAGAATCTTCCATACCTACCCTTAATTACCAGGTTGCCCATAACCTCCACTTTTACGGCACCTATTTTATATATTCCAAAGTAGCTCTCATATACTTCTGAAGTGCTATACGTCATGGGCTTAACAACTTCGTACTTTGCGGATAAATACCTTCCAAGGGCAATTGCGCCATCTCTATCGGATAAAATATCGATATCCTTAGGCCTAACGTCCACGCCGTTTAAATAGCTCGCCGTACTACCGACTAGAATCCACTTAATACCCTGCGTCTCCCTAGCAATGTTAACTAGAACATTGATTATATCTCCCATAACGAAATACTAAAAACATAGGCTATTTAACTTATCTTCTTAGTGCTAATCTAGGAACAAGTGTTTATATAAACTATTGATAGATAAGTAATTGGTAAGGATATAATGTTAGACTTTAGGCGATTAAATAGATTAAGGCGTGAAGCGGAGGTAGCGCTTAAGGTAATTGAGGATGCTACTTCTAGACCATTAAATCTATTCCTAAACGATTTCAAGATAGTATTTGCAGTGAGGTATGCAATAGTACAGGTGGTGGAAGCCTGTACACTTATGGGCATACATATTTTGGAGGAGGTATTCAATGAAGCACCGGAGGCATATAAGGATGTTTTTAGGGAATTAGCGAGACTAAATGTTATAGATGAGAATACCGCTAATAATATGATAAAACTTGTGGGTTTAAGGAATCTAGTCGTACATAGGTACTGGGAGGTAGATGATTCCTTAATATATAAGAATGCGAGGGAAAGTGGTATCGGCTCTATTAAAACGTTTATCGATGAGGTTATTAAATATGCAGCCAAGCATAAAGGATAGTTCTAAACTGAGATTTTACACTTTAAGTCCCGGCGAAAAGGAGAAGGTCGTAGATTTAATTAGGGAACTACTACTTAAGGATGATAACATTGTATGTGCAATACTTTTCGGAGGATTCCTTAAGGATAGGCCTTTCAGGGATATAGATATAGCGGTAATTCTAGATAATAAGATAGCTGACATAATAGAATCGTATAATTATCTGAGCGATTTAGCCGAGAAGCTTGAAAGGAATATAGGTTTCCCTATAGATTTTGTCGATATACGTTTCGCCCGCGACTGGATTAGAATTAGGATATTCAAGGAAGGTCTAGTTCTAGTGGATAAGGATCCCATATTAAGGCTCAGATACAAGCTATGCACATGGGATAACGACTTGAGTCGAATTAGGAGTCACAAATTGTGAATAATCCTTAATTAAGGTATCCTAGCCCCCTAATGCTTGATGAAGACGATAGCCGTAGTTTCAATAATAATGCTGATAGTGCTTGCAGGACTAATTATAGCATACACCCAGCCAAGCACAACAGTTCAGGATCAATCAACAGACGATAGTGAAGGGCAGGGATATACTCCGTGTAGAATATGCTGTCAGAACCACACTAGATTAAGAATCCATAACTGTACTAGAACACACAAGTGCACATGCCAGCACCTCTACCACCACAACTGCAACATGACTGTACATAGACATACATATAGGCACGCCAACAC
>Ga0190367_1001311_pt1 | contig 14648 bp, 24 predicted proteins | sample 4872181011_MG_FD_171838 | JGI IMG/M metagenome (GOLD analysis project Ga0190367, IMG submission 171838) | Hydrothermal vent microbial mat bacterial communities from Southern Trench, Guaymas Basin, Mexico - 4872-18-10-11_MG | ecosystem: Environmental > Aquatic > Marine > Hydrothermal vents >...
ATATGTTGTCATGTGGGTTGATAGAAAGAGTTATTAATTGATTTTCATATAAGTGGGTTATGGCAAATGGTAATGAATATGAAATAACAGTTGTTGAAATGAGTGGTCAAGATATGGTTAACTATCCTATAAAATTGGTCATAACTCATCCGAAGTTCTTCGAAGTCTGTAATTTACATCAATACATCGAAATATACGATTCAGATGGCACAACACCTTTAGATTTTTACGTTGATATGTTTGATTTGTCAATAAATACCGCAATAATTTTTATTAGAATACCTAATTTATCAGCTAATGAAGAACGTAAAATATATTTGAAAGTTAATAAAGAGAGAACTGAGGCTTTGAGTGATCCATCAAACGTATTTAATGGTTTATTAGGTTTAACAGACGGTGTTACTTTGATTGCAGATAATTTTGAAGCATGTGAAGTTGGAACACAGTGGGATATAAAAGAATCTTATGGAAGTGTCGGAATAAAAACGGATAAAGTCTATGAAGGTGAGTGTGCGATTGGAAGCGATCAAGGTGGTGGTCAAGGTGGTGGAGAGAATGTATATGATCAAAATCACTATTTTGCTAAGATTTCAGTAGATAGTTTAAATGCAAGTAGTGTTATAAAATGGGAGGGCTATGATAGGAGATGGAAAGATACAACATATCAAGGGCATTTTTGCGGTTTTGGTGTTGGTGGCTCGAATGAGTTATACAACTTACCTCATGACAATACATGGCATAAGCACGAAGTATTAATTTTATTCAATGGAATAAATATATGGAGATTTATATTTTATGAAGACGGTGTGTTTAAGAAAATCGTAAAGAAACAATTGTCTTTTACTGATTCATTTACATTTGGTATTCAAACAAGACATAACGGTGGTTATGATAACTCAATTTACGTTAGAACGGATTTAGTAACGGTTAAACGTTATGATATAACTGAACCATTGGTTATTTGTCCCGATCTACAAGGTTATCCGACATACGATTTTGTGAAAAGGATTGCAGATGTTTTGGGTGGTGTTAACGCTCCAGATCCTTACAATCCGTGTCAACAATTGTATAATTGGGATAACGTTAAATTAGATTTACACGATGAGACTTTAACGTTTATAAAATCGCTTGATTATTTATCAGTAGATACAATAGATACTTTGAATTCAATTGATTTAAGATTTTCATTCAGAGATGATTCAGTTGATCATTATGTTTCAATACGTAATTATCTCTTTTTGCATGATGTAGATTTAGGAGATATAAGAATAACAGATTGTAACACATGGTTGGCTAAAAGCAAAGGTGAATCGTTGCCAATACTGTTTAGAATCGTATTTCCATATAATGTTAATACGGGTATAATAACGTTATCATAAAAGGTGGTTATTATGGTTAAGGTTGTTATAAACTCAAGCTGGAAGAAATCAAGTGAAAGAGAGTTAGCGTTTAGGTTAGCTCAGGCGTTAAAAACTAATACGAACTTTTGCGGTATCAATGCGGTTTTAATACAAAAATCAGATCAAACGTATAAAGTGTTTCTAAAGTCAGATGGTAAAGTAGAAGTTAACGTTGTGCATGACGATCAAGCAAAAGTAAGTAAAGTTGTTGTTTCAGCGATAGACGATAGTGCAGATGAATACACAATAAATAAAATTTGGTGTGGTCAGTATTTGTTGGAAAATTCAACTGAAAAGTTTATACCGTATTTTAAACAAGAAGGTGAATGGAATAAACTGTCTGTTAAAATCTTAAATATTATTTGGAATATTTATATACATTGGTGATTTAAATGGATTATGTTTTATTATTGTTATTAAGACGAAAAAAAGGATTTGTTATAGGTCGTAAGCTAATAATTAGTGTATCAGATGACTATATTGTAACATCTAAATTGACATATTCAGATGTTTTTATAAAGGCTCAAGATGATTATATAATAAGTTCGACAACTGAATCGTATAAAGTAGTTATTTCAAACGTTGAAGAATATATGTTAAATACGTTTATTAATTCTGAATTACGTAAAAATATGCTTAGAGATGATTACAGAACTAAAGCGGTTGTTAATTCAGAATTGAGGAAATATGTTTTGTCAGATGATTATAAATTAACGAGTGCTATTGAGATACAAACGTAAACGTTGTTAATTGTTAAATAGATGTAATATATACATGTTGTTAATAATATAGCCTTGATCATATATCTGATTGGTTTATATTTCGGTGTATTTAAATAAATCTCAAGCATATTTAAGAATATACCAAATATGAATAATGTAACACAATATACAAATACAAAATAATCTAATAAGCCTTTTTTTAATAATATTCTTGAAAATTCGTTAACTTCAACCGCATTGAAATAATTTATAGCAATTATAGTAGATATATGATCCAATAACTTAAATACAATAGTTATTATTATCAGTTTATTTATTGTAACTGATTTTCGTAACATATTAGTAATAACATTTATAAATCGTCTATAAATAAATAATTATATGGTTACTTACGATGAATTGAAGACTAAAATACAAACACTAAAAAGAGATGTATTGAAATATCAAATAGTTCAAGCTGTGCAAAGGAGATACGATATAACAAATTCTACGTTTGATAAAATAAAATACATGATTCAGCAATTGAATAATCTTATTGATACAAAAGTAAAAGAACTTTCTATCGGTTTAATGCTTGAACATTACTTATCTTCAAGTGTTAACAACGTAGGATTAAAATCGATTGGTTTTAATTATAGTGATCAAGCATTAATGAATAGAACGGGATTGGACGGTAATACGTATCAAGTTCCAGCATTTCCACAGATTCAACTTACACCGTCTGAGATAGAAGATTTAAGAGCTAATGAGAAAAATTTAGCTGAAGAATTAAGAAAAATATTATGTCTATTAAGATTTAAAGTGAGTGATAAAGATAGAATAACTGAAGAACCAAACGAAGAGGATAGTATGTTTGTTTATTACTATTCAACGAATGCATGGACTTTTGAAGCAAAATCATTTAATTATGACGGGTTGTATGGTGAGATTAAGATACTTGAATGGTTCTATCAAACGATAGACCCGTCTTTAGGCCCTATGTATGAATTAAAATTAAATAATATAATAGCTGATTCTTACGAATTTGTATTTGAATTAACTGTTGATGGTTCGTATAACGTCATTACTATAACCGTTCATGACCATCCTACGTTGGTTCTCTCTGATCCTTCGTCTCCTGACAAAATAAGGAAGACTACGGCTTTATACGTTGTTAACGTCTCAAATCCACATAATATCACAGGTGAAGTATTAATTAATAATTATCCTATACCGTTGAAAGAAAAGAAATGTTGTCTTTATCTAATTGGGGCTGAGATTCACGGTCTTAGAGGTTTAGAAATGATAGCTGAAAAAGAAATATCTTGAGGTGATGTAGTATGAGTTTGTTAACAAGTTTGAGAACAGCATTGAGGAGTCCCGCTTTTGAAGAGATTGGAGAGTTTCTAGGAGCTAAAGATGTCATGGATTCAATTTCAAGAAAATTCAGAGCATGGATGGTTGAGAAAGTTACGGGAGAACAGTGGGTAAGGGATATTTTCAGTCCGTTTGAAAATCCCGATCTGCTCGTTTCTATTGAGAAACCGAAAGCTTTACCGTATGCTCCAGGTCATATAAGCTCGATTTACTGGCATGTAATACATAAAACACTTGATTCTATTAGTTTTCTTGGAGAAGAGATAGGTAGTGAGGCTATAATGGAAATGATTAGTGAATCGATGAGTTCAGCTTTAGAAACGAATTATAACGCTTCACTTCAGACAATACTGAACGTATGGAGAGGTTCAAGTCCACCCGACCTATCGGTTGCATTAAATATGGGTCAAAGAATAGATAAAGTTGATATTAATTATGCATTGAGTATTTTAGCTCCGACAAGTGCTTTACCTTATACGATTTTAGAATCACTCGTTCAAGGAGCAAATCAGAGATTTAGAGAGTTATTTACAAATGTAGATACAAATATAAGTGAATACATAAGTCTAAAGAACACTTATCTCATGGCTCATTTAAGTTCTTTAGGTGAATATATAACACATACAATAAATACATTAATATTAGACACACAGTTTTTCATTGAGAGGCTTGAAAATTACATAAATACGGCATTAACGATTATACTTGAAAGACTTACAGCTTTGTTTGATGATCTTGAAGCAATAGAAACAAGACATAATACAACTGATCCTTCTACGGGAACACCGCTTTTAGATGATGAAACTTACACTTCGATGTTGGTTAAAATCGATGCAGACGTTACGGGATTACAGAATACGTTTAATGAATTGCAGAATGAAGTAAATAATGCAATAAACGATTATACAACTCAACTTGATACAATCAAAGACGATATAGTTACGTTAATACAAAATATGCTTGTAGAATTTGAGAACAGAATAAATGAACTGATAAACAAATCTGTGAACTCAGTTAACAACACTACATACTTAAATGACATGAAAGCAAAGATCAAAGACATCTATGAACGTCTAAGGGCTTATAGAGAGTGTGGATTTGATTATGAGTAAAATTTATATAAGATTAATATGCCGAGACGTGTTGAAAGAAAAAGAAGAGTAGAAAGAACGTATAAAGCATATTCTGAAATTACTAAATCGAATTTAATTAATAGATTCAGAGAAATGCTAAGAGAACGATTAAAGAAGCTCAGAGATTTTATAAGAGAACAAAGAGAAAAATGGAAGAAATTAATTGATAAAAGACGTGAGAAAACGATTAATTTAATAAAACAACGTAAAATAACGGTTTTTGCAGTATATCAATATGATGCATTGAGAAATGCTAATATCGAGAAAGCATTAATCGATAGATACGGTATAGAACTTGATGAATTGATTAATCGATTAGCCGAGTATTCTAAAAACGGTTTTAGTGGAATACCACCTACTGAACTGAATATTGATAAAATAAGAGATGTCGGTTCATTCTATTATGCTCCGTTCAATCCTGGCGAAATACACACTACTGCATGTGCTATCCGTATAACGCCAAAAACTATGCGGGTTTTAGAGGGAATGGAAGCTGATTTTTACGTTATTGCAATAAATACGCCACAAGGTCTTACATCTTTCATTATACCTCGTTCAAATCCGATGTATCATTTAGTTGAGTATTTAGCTAAGATTATGAGACGAAAGGGGAGAAGAGAAAAGCATACAAGGAAAAGGAAAGGACATTACGGAACTATTAATCCAAATGAGCTTATTCACATGGTTTATACGAATTGGTTTGAAGAACAGTATCCGATACCGTTAAGGATTGCAATTAACAGCAAATACGATTTGAAGCTGTTTAACGCTTGGAGTGTAGGATTACCTGAAAGAGCATTTAGATTAGGTGATGTTAATATAATTGCAATTATAGGACGTAAGGGTAAATTAACAAAAGTAATTGGTAAACGTAAAGACTTTATAGCAATTTATGAGAGATCTGAAATCGTAAGGGGAAAGTTCGGGTGATGAGATATGATTGAATCTATGTATTATTACAAAATTTATGAATCTGAAGGAAGAAAAGTAGGGATAAGTATAAGAATGGCTGTGTTATTAGAAAAAGATGAATTGCTTAAAGAATTTGAGTTAAGTAAAAAAGAATACAAAGAAATAGAAGATTTATTAAAAGAAATTATCAAACGATTAAGTTATAAATTGTTGAGGTGATAACATGGGTGTATTGGGTGAGATTTTTCAAATAATACATGAATTGAAGCAAAAATACGGTTATAACTTTGATCTATTCAATCTTTACGGAATTGCAGACTTCAGACGTAATGAATTCGTATTCTACGGTAAGAAAGCTATTAGAGAATTCATCAGAAGACATGAGCCTTACAAATATCCGTATAGAAAGACAGAATTGGCTGGTAAATTGAATAAAGCAATCATGAAGCTCTGGACATGTCCTCAATTGTTCTCAGAGCTTGACGATGAAATTACAGTATTATATGGTGAGATTAAAGGTTATGTCGGTTGGGGACAAATAAGATGGGGAGTTGATCCGTATGGGTGAATATACAACGAATTATAGTTTATATAAACCTGATATAGGAGAAACGGAATGGGGAGATAAAGTAAATCAGAATTTCGATATAATTGATAGTGAATTATTCGAAAATCGTTCAGATATTGATAACATTCTAAATAATATAATTCCATCGTTACAATCCAATATATCATTTAACCGTAATCAAATAGATCAGATAAAAAAGGAGATACTCACTATGGCTCTGAAAATACTCATGAATCAAGCTTTACTCAATGCTGAGACTAAAGATTTTTATTCAATCGTTGCAGATGTTATAACTCCAGAATATCCTTATGGTTATAAAAATACATTTGAAGAAATACCAAGTGTTTGGTATGAGATAACGATAGATAATACGAATAATGCGAACGATTTAACAGATTATCAGATTTTGCTTGAGATTACAAACGATCCTCAATTCTTCGAAGACTGTTCTTACGATCAAAAGTATTTAGAGTTTTACGATGAGGATAAGACAACTTTGCTAAATCATTACGTTGAATTATGGGATACCGTAAATTATAACGCTAAAATATGGATTAAAGTTCCTTCAATTCAAGCAAATTCGACAAAGAAGATTTATTTAAGAATAAATAAAGGCAGAACGGAAGATTTAAGCAATGGTGATGCTACGTTTGACTTTTTCGATGATTTTGAAGACGGGGTAATTGACACAAGCAAATGGACTGTCATAAGCGGTGATTGGGTAGAAGAAAACGGCTATCTCAAAGGAACAGGAGATGGAAGCACATATGCAAGAAAAACTATAAGAGTCGAAGGCGTATGTTTGAAAAACTTTGTCGCTGTTATGATATGGAAAGTGAGCCAAGAAGACTGCCTCGCTAATTTCATTTACAGAGCACAAAGCACAAATATTGAGACAGCAGATAGATACTGGGCGAGAATTGAATCAAGAAGCGATTACGGTCAAGGAATACACATGCTTAAGGAAGTGGGAGGAAGCGAGACCGATTTTGGCAATATAATTCCATACTCGGAATTTGCACAATTCAAAAAGCTAATAGTTAAGGTATTTGAAAACAAGCATTATTATGAGGTTGAAGGAGTGGGTTCAGCAACTATAACAGATAGCAGTATAATGAATGAAGGTTACTTCGGATTTCAAACGGAGAAATATTCAACATTCATTGAAATAATCTGCATAAGAAAATACACCGAGCCAGAACCAACCGTCTCTTACGAAAGACAAGCTGTAACAGGAGATTACGTAACTGTAACGTTTGATTTTAGTGAGGGAATCGATAAATTGCTTATAACGGTTGATAGCGATTGTGAAAACGTATATTATTCAACTGACGACGGAGCTACGTGGAATTTAATAAATCCCGATGAAGAAACGTTATTAAGCGAAACAGTTTACTCTATCAAATGGAAATTTGAAAACGCAACATATATGAACGGTTATGCGTTTATAACTTGGTAGAGGTGAAATATTATGAAAATGAAGCATGATGAAGTTGCAATATATAAACGTAAGAAAAAGAAAAGAGATGAGTTATCAATATCACTTGAAAAACGTATTGATGAGTTAGAAAAAGAGATTAAACGATTAGATAAGCGTATAGATGAGCTTGAGTTAAGTATTGGCAAAGACACAGATAAGAAAGTGAAAAAAAGTAAGATCTTATATGAAAGATAAAAAAAGACAATATAAAAGATGGACAAAAGAAGAGGAGTTTATATTAAAACAATATTATGGATTAATACCTATTCGAGAGATTATGAAAATAATAAATCGTTCTGAAAGAGCAATTGTTGAAAAAGCAAATAGAATGAATTTAAAATCAAAAATAAGAGGTAGGTATCCTAAATTTCTTAAATATATAAATTCAAATAAATGAGATGTTTTTCAACATAATTTATTAATCGTATATATAATTGTAAGTTATGGCGACGATATATGAGGTCCATTTAGGAATTTTGCTGGCTTCAGAGATACCAGCCGACTTCGATGAGGTAAGGGATGATTGGGAAAAAACAGCAAAGGCTAAGAGAGAGAAGATAGGAACGAATCTAGAGAGAGTGGTGCCAGACGAGGATACATATCTCTCCGTTATTGTAGAAAGAAGTAATGCGGGCTATGGAGAGTTCATCGGAACAGATCATCCGAGATTTGACGAAATTAGCTTGAAGAGAGAGCTTAAGATGGAAAAGGCAAAGAGTGATTACATTACAAACAGAAATAATGCATTTGCGGAAGGTGGAGCTTTTGAAACAGGAGTTACAGCTAATAAAGAGAAATTCAGAAGGAATGCTATTGTTACATGGATGGTAACGGGTGATAGGGATAAGATTTACGGTTTAGTTCCGAAGGCAAAATATATATTAAGAGGAAAGAAATCTCTGTTCGATGCTGTGAAGGGAACGATGGATCACGTGATCACTCAGACTGAACTGAAGCCGTTCTTCAAGTATCCGAGATATGTGCCAAGCGTTGTAGCTACAATCAATAAATGGATGACGATGGTTGCTTATGCGATTCTGAATGAGAAAGATGATTCGTATATTGATACAAAGATCGCACAGAAAGGAAATGACGAATTGGCTGGATACGTCAACTCTGCAATGCTCAATTCAGATCTTGATCCAGCTGGATGCAGTATTACGATTGAAAAGGACGCTACAACTGGCAGATGGGGAGTGAAGATCGTAGAGGCTACACCAGGATGATTGCAGTGTGATTACATGAATACTCAAGATTTAACCGTTATTTTTTTTACAATTATATCTGTTATATTAAGTGTTAATTTAGGTATAAGTATTAAAAACAGTTATGAAATTGGATATTTGAAGGCTAAAGTTGAAACTATTTTTAAAATATTAAATGATCGTAATAAAAAATAAAGATTAAATTATTGTATCTGGCAAGCCTTCGAGGATTATTTTTCCATCGTCTAATGTAATCCTTACAATCATCCCATTTTTCCATCCAAGCTTTCTGATAAATTTATGTGGTATTGTAACCGCTAAACTCTGTCCGCTTTTGTATAATTTTCTGTGATCTACATTTACCTCAACCATGTTTGCATTATGATATATTGATATAAATACTTTACGATCAAATCAAAAGATTTTTAAATCATGCGGTAAAATCGAAAAGACGGAGGTGAGAAGATGGGTGAGAAAGTGTATGAAAAAATAGGAGAAGTTGGGTTTGTAAGGGCGGATGACTTGTTAAGTAAAGCAATCAGTGATTTTGCAAAGATCTATGAAAGCTACAAAATGTCAGTAATTACAGACGTAGAAGTCATCGATTTCATTGAGTCAAATAATACGATAAAATCAATGTTTATCGATTTTATTATTGAAAAAGTCAGAAACGAATTAGAGGACTTTGAATTATACGATTTCATCGATATAGACAACAAATTTACAACACTACGAAAAGACATAGATTATATTATAAAAGAATTCTATGAATGGCTTAAATTTAAGTATGGAGGGATAATATGCTGAGTTTTGAACCCTCAACGGTGGAGGAAGCTTTAAAAGGACATAAACTCTATGTATATCAAATAATTTCAAGAATGCTCAGAAATACATCAAAAATACTTGACACAAACATGATTACAATTGATCAAACATTCAGAGAGCTTGGTGATGAGATTTACTACAAAACATTCGAAATTGCAAAGAAAATCAGAGAAAATCTTGAGAAAGACATTGAGGAATTATTCGACAAATACACTGATTCAAAATCATACTCACATTATGCATTTATGTTTGTGATAACAGCGTGGACATCTACATTATTACAGAGTTTTGCGGAGAAACTTGAAAAAGAAATTTCTGAAGAAATCTTGAAAAATGGAGGAGTAGAAACGGAGAGTGATTAAAAATGAGTTACAGAAAAGGTTATAAGTTTGAAAGGGAGATTTTCAATATTTTTCAATCAGCAGGTTATTACGTCATTCGTTCAGCTGGAAGTCACGGAGTATTTGATATAATCGCAATAAAGAACGGAATTACGTTTGGTATTCAATGTAAATACAACAATCATCTGAACAAAAGAGAAGAAATCGCCATGAAAACAGCATACAAACAATTCGGAATTATTCCGTTATATGCTTACAGATTCAGAGGTCAGCCTTTGGTTATCAAGGATTTAATTAATAACAGAATAATAAATCTCGATGAACTCGACGAATTACCGTTAAAATACGCAAATAAGGTTATAAATAAGATCGTTGAGAAAAACGGTGATTTACATGGTTGAGAAAATTGTATTCGATGAATGGTATAAAAGTTTACAATGGTTACCACCGTATCACAAAAACGTAATAGAAGTTACGAAATTTTACGATATTTCAAAAGGACGATTAACAATCGTTGAAATCGTTGATTATCCGCAAGATTTCAGTAAACTCATTGAATGGATTGAGTATCGCAAAGAAATCGGAAAACCGCTTATAGTTTTCAGAACTTACTTAACTAAAACGAAAGAGAGAGTGATAGGGATTAAAATGCACGATGATGACTTTCCGATTTTCATAAGTATCTATGATTTCAGAGTTTACGTAAAAAGAACAGCATTCAACAAATCTTACAAAGTAAGAACAACGTTACGTTACGTATTAACGTATTCAGGCTATAAATTAAAATACAAATATACAAAGCACAAAGCACAACGTTTTATACTTACAAAACAAACAACGTTATGAAATGTTCCATGTTTGCATTATCATACGTAAAGATAACTATGAAAACGTGTCAGAAACGTTGTTTAAACTATTCGAATTCGGAAAGATTATTAAATTTGCAATCGGAGATAATCCATTACACATTCATTTATTGTTCAAACCAAACAGTTTTATTCCATTCAATATTTTTAGCCGTAACGGTGTTTACGTTAAATTTATTCGTATCAAATCCATCTTTCATTATTATAATCTTGTTAATTACTTTCACGGTCATAAAATTAAAGGAGGTGGTGAGATGAAGGAGAAGGAATTTGTAAAGTTTATAGTCGATAGTTTGAAGGAATTGAAAGAAAAGGTTGGTAAGTTAGAAACAGAAATAAACGAATTGAAGAATACACAGAGTAGATCAACGGATAGATCGATGAAAAGCGAAACAGTGGAGATAAACTTAAGTAGAATGAACGTAAGACTTCAACAAGCCAGAAAAGGCGTAGCTATGCTTATTAGATTCGCAAAATATATTAAACCAAATAATAGGAACGAATATTATGTTATATTGACGGAAGAAGACATTAATCAGCTAACTACAGCGTTACAATCTATCAAGATTCCAAAGCCGAATAAATCATCTGGGTATAAAAATAATAATATAAAAGTAGAAAAAGGTGGTGAGCTGGGATGAAGGATCTGCCGTTAGTAAGCTTGAAAATATACGTTAAAGATCTCAGCGTTGAGGAAGTGATCGGATTTAACGCATACGATAAAGAAAGTCAAGAAAAATTAGCTAAAATGTTAAAGAACGCTAACGATAAACCCTCTTTTTATAAAGCTATTAAATATAATGAACCTTTTATATTTAAGTTGAACGGAGTTACAATCGACGTTTTCAACGATACGGTAAAGTTGAGAACGCCGTGCGGTTATCTTATCGCCATAGATAACGTTAGCGACGAACTATTAAACGTTTTAGAAATGAGTAGAGAAGAAACGCTTTACGTTAAGGCTAAAGCTAAAAAAATTATAACGCATAACAGAAAATACTTAAAAGCGACTGAGATTAAGTTTATAGTCGGAACGGTTGATTTAGAAACGGCTAAGGATTTAATGAAAGATTATAAGCCGTATGAACTGTTAACGTTAGGATTTGGCTATAAACCTATAAAAGAGTCTTACGGTTTACTTATTCCGAGATTATTATCAGTATTTAGACCGCAAAACATTGCTTTGCACGTAATGAGCTTTACTCCACCTAACACAGGTAAATCCACTTTCGCTAATTTATTAGAGCGTTTATGGTCGGCTTATTATTACACGGAGACTCCGAGCTTACCACAATTGGTCGGAGACGGACGATTTAACACTTACGGCGTGGCTTATTACTATAAAACGCTAATATTTGACGAATTTGATAAGTTAGGTTCTTTAGATAGACAAAAACTAGAAGAATTATGGCGAGTATTACAAACAGGTATGGAGCAAGGAATATGGAAAAGGGCGGTCAGTTCTAAAGGAGATATAAACTACAGAAACGTCGTTAGCTTATTATATTTCGGTAACGTAACGGACGACGATCTTTTGAATTATATGAGTCAGAACATATCAACTAACCACAGAGAACGATTGGAGTATTTAATAAGAGAAAAGTATAAACTAAATGTTAAACAATTCATGGATAGATTAGTATATGTAGAGTATTTAACGAAAGCGCCAACGACAGATGAAATATTAAACGCTAAAGGCGGTGAAGTGATTTATCTTGAACCTAAAGTTACGAGAGGGATTTTGAAGATAATCGACGAACTATGTTTTAAAGACTTTAAGAAAATAGAGACTGAAAGAGCGGGACGTAAATCTAACCAAATAAACGCATTTTACACCGTATTGACACATTTAGGGTTAGAATTAGATCAATCAGAGCTTTTAGACTTATACAACGGTAATAAAACGTTCTTAGATTACTTTAGCAATAATAACAAAACAGACGATATAGAAATAAAAGTTAAAAGTGATCAAAAATATGAAGAATTAGACGAAATGACGTTAAAAGAAATGTTAGAGTCAAAAGGATGGTAAAGGGAGGTTGATAGCCGTGAAAATTAAATGTAAAAGATGTAAATGTATTTTTGACATAGACGAATGCCTCAAAAATAAAAACTTAGAGTTTTATATTAGTCCACGAATTGAATACTATCAATGCCCAGTATGTTATTTTACCAATTATATATATAAAAAAGGTGATAGCTATGAAATGCCCGAAATGTAACACTATTTTAGTAAAAACATTACCAGACCAAAAAATAATAACACTTGATGAAAACGTAGCCATCGCTACTCCAGTATTATACTTTGAATACGACATGAAAAAGGGTAAAGTGTTACGTAAGGCTTTCGTGTGTCCGAATTGTGGTTATAAAATCGTTGAAGGGTGATAAAATGTATAAGCCAATAGATATATTAATCGAAGAATCAATAATTGAGCATGTAAAAGAAACATTTGAAGAAAGAACAGAGATCCACGTAGCTGATTTAACAACATGCTTAACTAAAAGCTACTTTACAAAGAAATATGGACTGAAATTTTCAAGAAATACCGCATATTGGGTATTATTCGGTGATTATATACACAACATTATATTACCAAGATTGGCTAAAAAATTAAACGGTAAATACGAAGTTGAAACAATCTATGAACATGATAACGTCCAAATCGGAGCTAAAGCGGACATAATAACAGATAAAGAAATATATGAACTAAAAAGCTGTCGTTATTTACCAAAAGAGCCTTACGAACACCACATTGAGCAAATTAACTTTTATTTATACGTATTTGAACGTAATCTTGGAAATATAATATATATTAGACGTGATAATTCAGACGTCAGAGTATTCAGAGTTTATCCATCGATAGAATTATTCTTTAAGACTTTAGCCAAAGCAAAGATACTCAAACGTGCAATAGATCAAGATAAACCACCAAAGCCATGTATAAAAGATGACTTCCGCAAATTCTTATGCAGAGATTGTCAATATAATTTAAGATGTCCGTATTATTTTATTTAATATTAAAAAATGTAATAAAGGTTGATTAAAAAATAGAGATAGGTCTAACGTTTTTCCACATCCAAGGTTCTACCAGAAATTCCCAATCCCTTTCATCAACTTTTTCCACTCTCATGTTCATAAGTTTGTTGAACTGTTTATAAACATTTCCATTAACATCGTTATCGAAAAGTTTATATACCGTGAGGTTAAGGTGAGGTTGGAGGTGGTGAAAATGAGGAGGGAGAGGTATGAAGATTTGGGTGTGGAAGTTTTTGAGAGTGGGGAGGAAGCATGGGAGAGGGCAAAGGAAGTCTTCAAGAAGCCCCGCAGGTTTGACTTCAACAAGATGATTCAGCAAGGAGTGTGGAGATATACAGACTTCTACGAGAGAGTGGTATTTTGCAAAAGGCTCAGAGAAGAGGGCATAAACTTTATTATAAAGAAGTCAACATACGGAGGATGTGCAAGGATTTACGTTGATGAAAGTGATCTCGAAAAAGTTGAGCAGATCTGGAGAGAAATGTTCCTAAATAATATCTGTTAAATTACATATTTTATTTTAATTTAATTTTATCTCTTTTTTACTTCGGTAAACTTTTTATAACTTTGTTAATAACGTTTTTACATGACGGTAGAGGTAAGATGTGACAGGTGTAGAAGTAAGAACAACGTTAAAAGCTGTTATCTTCAAGTATATGTGGGTTGCGAAGCTGGTAAACGCAAGTTCAAAGTAATCAAAATCGGTCATTTATGTCAGAAATGCCGTGATATTATACTAAATCTTCAATTTTAATATTTATTTTTTAATAACACTTTTACCGAAAAGTTTATAAACAGAG
>Ga0190367_1001312_pt1 | contig 14634 bp, 18 predicted proteins | sample 4872181011_MG_FD_171838 | JGI IMG/M metagenome (GOLD analysis project Ga0190367, IMG submission 171838) | Hydrothermal vent microbial mat bacterial communities from Southern Trench, Guaymas Basin, Mexico - 4872-18-10-11_MG | ecosystem: Environmental > Aquatic > Marine > Hydrothermal vents >...
GCTTAGTTTTACCCACCTCTTGGATGGTCCGGTATGGAATGATCATGATCAGACTTTTATTTATCATGTCTGGAGTTCTCCTGGTGGCCTCAGATGAGGGTTCAAGCAACCTTGAGTTTTGCCGTGAAGGTTGCCCCTGAGGGGCCACCCAGGTCCCTATTCTCCTCAAGACCATGCGTGTGTGACGTGAGGCCATAAGGCACGTAATAGATTACATCATTGGAACACGGCAGACGGGGCTGGCGAGAGTCTCTATCATGCTCTCTACCGCTTGCTCAGGGAGCGTTTTGGGGAAGTTGAAAAATGAGGGACAAGCTAACGGCCCTCATTTTTCAACAGCCTGATAGCTGAGGAACTAGCAGCAGAACATGGCATGGTAGGGCCGCGTATGAGGAGCCTACGAGGGGCCTCATGCCCTGGGATATACATAATGAGGGAGATGCTAGGCGTACACTTGAGTGTGCTAGAAGAGCCCTAGCCGATGCCCGAGCGGTTCTGAGGGCTCTTGGGCAAGAACCACGATCTTTAGAGAATCGCTAGTAAGCCCAGCCATCAGAGGCCGCCGAGAGAACTATAGGATGTGATTAAGGCGTCGAAAACTAGCTGTCATGAGGTGCCTCACTTAGTAGGATTATCGCTTTTTGAACCCAATAGAGTAATCGCTCTATATGCTGAGCGAATTGGTATATCACGAGAGGTCTATGAAGAACCGGAAGAGAGCGAGCCATCTATTGTTGATAGGAAGAGAAATAATACCACGCAAGTTACACGACGTTACTATTTGAACTCTAAGGTGGCTAATAAGCTAATTCCCCGCCTCCTGAGAGGTAGTGAGGCCAGTGTGAAAGGTAGTCTTTAAAGGCCTTCGTCAACCTATGAGTTAGTGAGAGGAGGCCCTGACGTGGTTGAGAGGAGCGCTGACTGGCTCAGGCAGGCCAGGAGGGACTTAGAGAATGCAGAATACGAGCTTGAAGGTGGCTTCTACGAGTGGGCCTGCTTTCTATCGCAGCAGGCAGCTGAGAAAGCCGTTAAGGCGGTCTTCCAGAAGCTTGGGGCTGAGGCGTTTGGCCACTCGGTGGCTGGCCTGCTCAAGAGGTTGCCGGAACCCCTCAGGCCCGGTAAGGAGCTGATAGATATGGCCAAGGAGTTGGACAAGGCCTACATCTCGACCAGGTACCCAAACGTCCATCCAGAGGGAGCTCCCTGCGATATCTATACTGAAGTTGAGGCCAGGAGGTTGATAGGGTATGCCCAGAGAATCGTCCAATTCTGTGAGGATATTTTGGCCAGAACTCGATAGGGAGAAGCTGATAAGGCGGATAAGGGAGGGAATTGAGAGCGTGCTGAATGTCCTACCGATAACGAAGGTAATATTATTTGGCTCTTATGCTAGGGCAAGGTATACTGCTGCAAGCGATGTTGACCTGCTGGTAATTTACAGAGGGCCTAAGAGACAGGATGATTATAGTATTTGTTGGGATGCCCTTAGCATCTCGCAGTTAGAGTTGCACATATACACGGAGGAGGAATACGAGAGATTGAGATCAAAGGGGAGCTTATTGCCAAAGGAGGCAGAGGAGAAAGGCATCGTTATATGGCCGGTTTCTCCCCAAACGTAGCGGTAGGAAAGATACATCCCGGTCTATGGCGCATCTTACCTAGCCATTGCCATGAGGTATGGCTGGTGCTCGTGACGGACGACAGGAAGGCGAGCGCCGAGAGCAGGTCTATGTAAATGCCCTCTACATAGCCCTAGCCAAGGAGAGGAGGGCCAGCTTACTCACGAGAGATGGGCGATAGCTTGATGCTGCTGGGCGCGATGGAGCCAGCGTCGTATACCTCTGATGTCCCTGGCCCATTAATGTGAGCGGAGAATGGCCTTAGTGAATGCTATAAGTCCCGCTCATACCTCTTAAGGCTATAAGCTCGTGTAAACGTCTATGCCTAGTTCTTTTGCTAGCTTCTTGGCTTCCTCTCTAACGAATGGAGATACTATAGCTAGTCTAGGCTTCACGCCTCTAATACGCTCGTAGAGCTGGCCCATCTTCCAGAACTCGTAAACATCTGCCCTGGAGACGCTCGACTTTATTTCCACCAAGATATGCTCCTTATCGCTGATGACCATGTCCACTTCTACGAGGCTTGGGAAGCCGAACACGAACCCCTCCTCATCGTAGTGTGTCCAGCGCTCCACCCGACCACCAAAATAACGCTCCACTATCCCCACCATACCGGCCCTGAAGGATTCCTCAGCTAGGAGACCCCACCTGGCCCCTAACGCATCTATGTGCCTGCGTAGGAGCTCAAAGCCCCTATTCATATCCTCCCTAAGTCTGGCTAGCTCTTCATCATAGCGCCTAAAGCCCTTATTCATATCCTCCCTAAGCTTGTTCATGTCCTCCCTAAGCCTAATTAGCTCCTCATCGTAGCGCTTAAATCCCCTATTCATATCCTCCCTTAGCCTATTCATGTCTTCTCTTAACTTGATTAATTGCGCCTCATGTCTGTCGAGCCTCTTTAGTATTTCCTCGAGCCCTATCAGCCCGGCTACCGCATAACGAAACTCCTCATCCTCCTTCAATAACCTCAATATCTCGGACTTCAGATTCCTCATGTCTCGCCCGAACTCAAGAACCAAGACTCCTTATAAGCCTAGTGCTGGCCGAGCCAACTGGGCGTTTAGGACACAAGGCTCCAATGCCCTGCTCTATTGGGGCGTCCCACTCGGGCCGTGAGAGGCCCATATGTCCCGTTCCTCATCGGGAAGCTCGTGGCATCTGGCTAAGTTTTAAGAGCCTCGATAAAAATCCAATTAAGGGCGAGCTATCGCATTGAGCGGTGAAAGGGTTAACGTCATCAAGGGAAGGGCCCGTGCCTTCCTGGACCTCGCTAGAGAGCTAATCGATAGAAGGCTTGACATATCTTCCTTCAGTGCTCATCAGGCATGTCAGCTCAGGATTAAGGCTTCGCTGCTTAGGCTCACGGGCGAAGTGCCTAGGCTCCACGGCATTAGGGAGCTCTTAGGAATGCTGGCGAGGAAGCTAGAAGACCTGGGCCTTAAGGAGGGTGCCCTGAGGATCGTGGACTTCGTGAGGAAGCGGAGAGATGCCCTCATAGACATCGAGGCAGCATATATCGAGTCAAGGTACGGTGTGGGGCCTATTGCTAAGAGTATCGTGGAGGAGATGCTGAGAGTGGCCGAGGAGCTCTTCAAACTCTTAGACGAGGTTGAGGAGCATGTCCTGGGCTAGACATCACCTAGAACATCTTAGGAGGCGGAAGGAGGCCGTCAAAGCCATAGCTAAGGCGATTAGGGACCTCGGCATCAAGGCAGAGCTATACGTCATTGGTGGCGCAGCTGAGTCCAGGCTCACTATCTTAAGCGACATAGACGTGCTCCTATGCTTGGAAGAGGGGCTAAGGCCTGAGGACCTGTGGGCGTTAAGGAGGAAGGTGCTGGGAGTAGCCATGGATAAATATGGATTGCCCATAGACTACCCCGTAGAACTCCACATATGGGATAAGAAAACATGCAGCAAAACCTTACGACGTGGGAAGGCCGTGAGGGTGAAGATATAACAGGCTGTTGGAAAATGGGGGTCAAGCGAACGCCCCATTTTAACTTCCCCTTCATCGCACTCATGAAGCGATGGCATAGTGCTTAAGGACCTCACAGGCCTGAAAAAGGCCAATAGGAAAGGCAAGAAAAACCTGGGGGCTCATCCATAGTGTCCATGACCTCGACATCATAACTGTGCTTGGCCTTCAAGGGGCCGATGTCGTCTTCCACTTTGCTGCTAACCCAGAGGTCCGTATTTCCTCTGTGAGGCCCAGAGTGCATTTTGATGAGAATGTGGTGGCTACCTTCAACGTCCTAGAGGCCGCCAGGAGGTTTGATGTAGAGGCGTTGATGCTCGCGAGCTCAAGTACTGTTGTTTATGGTGATCCTGAGATCGTGCCGATGCCTGAGGACCACCCAAAGAGACCGGTGTCCATCTACGGGGCCTTCCAAGCTAGCGTGCGAGGTGCTCGTGGAAACCTACCATAAGCTTTACGACCTGAAGACTCTCATCCTCAGGCTACGCTAATATAGTTGACCTGAGGCTCACCCACGGCGTCATCGTGGACTTCATCCGCAAGCTGAAGCACCAGATGTCGGGTGCTCATGGCCTTACCTCGGACTCCCTCAGCTTGCCCGCGGGCTCCCACCTGAACCTCCACAGGCCTCTCCCGAACGACTCGACAACCAACTCCAGCTCTTCTGCCAACATGTCGTTTATCAGGGGTTCGTCCGCTAGAGGCGATATGACTATGTCCGTGGCCACAGCTCTCTGAGGCGCCCCCTCGGCCACGATACCGACCTCCGCAATCCTCGGGTAATACCAAGCCCTCAGAGGCCCCCCAGCCGTATCGAGCACCACCTCATGAGCGCCCTCAGGCGGCCATAAACCTAGCTCCCTGGCTAAGCCTATAGGCACGAGCAACTGGGGCGTAGAGGCCTCATAACCGCTGTTCAGGAGAGCAACGGCCTCCACAGACCTATCTCCCACGCTTATCTTAAGCCTGAGCCTCACGGCCATGATTAGTCACCTTTATCCTGCCCACCTTGCCTATGACCCTGAACCTTATCCTGCCCACGAATACCCTTCTTTTCTTCTCGCCCGATCCAGCCTCGTTCAAATCGCCCACCACAGCCATAGATTACTGGGGTTCGGTAAAAACATATCGCTCATGGTAGGGCGAGCTGATCCTTATAACGTTATGGAAGTAAAGTATTACTTTGCTTCCTCGCAAGATCATGCTCAACGGTAGCCGCTGACATATTACGGAGGGTAGGGTCATGGTTGAGGAGCAAGGGCATCATAGGTTGGGTGGTGTGTATCTGGGGGTGGGGCGCAACCTTCATGGCAAAACTCAAGGTTGCTTGAGGAAAAGAGATCATGGGGGTCAGGCTTGTTAAAGCCCCATGGGAAGTAAGGAAGTAATTTAATATGAACACCTCCAGAGAATAACTTCAAGAGGGGGATGGGACTGAGATGGGGCACGTAATCGTCAAGGTCACCATAAGGGGCAGGAGGGAACACGTAGGCGAGTTCCTCGTGGATACCGGGGCATCGTTTACGGTCTTGCCTCTCGACCTTGCAGAGGACGTGCTCTACGAGACCCCTTACACGGTCGAGCTTAGGCTGGGCGATGGCAGGAGGGTAAGGGCCAAGGTGTTTATAGGGGAAGTCGAGATCGAAGGTAGGAGAGGCCCCGTGAGAATACCGGCATTCCAGGGAGCACAGCCAGTCATAGGTGTAGACACCTTAGAGACCCTTGGGCTAAAAGTAGATCCTATAACAGGCAAACTTAAGAAAACAGAATATTACATGCTCTACATTTAACGCTAAAAAGGCTTAAAAACGATGCTTTTTGATTAAAGGCCTGCCGTTGACGCTAACGGCCCTCATTTTTCAACAGCCTGAGACTTAACAGAACCCGAGCACAAAAACTATAAGGGCTATGTCCTCGCCCACATAAACGGTGTCGACGGTGGGACTTAGGGCTAAGGTGATTTTCTACATCGCGATAGCGATCTTCTCGGCCCTGGCGCTGGGCTTCATGTCCATGTTCATACAGGCTACCTACAGCCCTATGACGGGGGAAAGAGGTCGAGGCACTGAGGTATTTCCGTTCTTCAGCGGTGAGGCAAGGAGGACATTCGGGCTCTTTGCCCTTTGCCTTGGAGGGACATACGCCTGGTTAACGGCCTCCTTACTCTCGATCATAATAGCCCTCCTGCTCGCGCTGGCCCTCGTGGCCTATGAAAAACGTGAGCGGCGCGTGCTCACTCAGTTATTTTCTTCAACTGGTTCTTGTACATCTCTATGAGTTCTTTCTCTGTCGTCGCGTCCTCGGGCGCCTTATCGAAGCGTATGCGGCCCGTGAACTTCGGGAACCTGAGGGCCAGGCCGGAGCCTTTCCTTATGGCGTCCATGCCGCAGGGGTAGGTGGGCGAGAGCGTGATCTCAGCCGCTATGACCTCTATGACTATCTTAGGCACGAACCACACATCTGGCTCCGTGAGGCTGACCACACGCGGGTGGCGGTGCGGTATCCTGAGCGGGTCCAAGAGCTCCTTGAACTTAGCTAGGTCCTCGTCCGTGAAGCCCGTCCCGACCTTCGTGGTTGCCTTGAACACGTCGTTCTCCGGGTCATACGCGGCCAAGAGGAAGGCGCCGTACTTGCCAGCCCTGCGGCCGCGGCCGTGGTAGCCGCCCACGATGACGAGGTCTATGGTGTCCGTGAGCTCGGCCTGGTACTCGCGCTTCAGCTTTATCCAGCTGAACTCCCTGGCGCCCGCCCTGTAAGGCGCCTTCAGGTCCTTCACCATCAGGCCCTCACAGCCCAACTGGACGGCCTCCTCGAAGAAGCGCTCAAGCTCCTCCGGGTCGTCCGTGATGATGTTCGGTATGACCTTTACCCACTCGTCCTGCACGATGATCTCCTCCAACAGCTTCCGGCGCTCCATGTAGGGCTCGGTGGTCACGTCCCTGCCGTTCACGTACAGCACGTCGAACATGTAGAGGGCCACGGGGTACTCCTTAGCAGCTTTCTCTATACCGTACTTGCGGCGCCTGTGCATGAGCTCTTGGAAGGGCAAGAGATCGCCCGTGTCCGGGTCCACGGCACAGGCCTCGCACTCCACTATGGCCTGCTTGGGCTTGATGTGCGATCTAGCCAGCTCCACGGCGTCCGGGAACTGCTCAGTGAGGTTCTCCAGGCGCCTGGAGAATATCACGATCTTATCGCCGTCCTTGTGGATCTGCATGCGCAAGCCATCCATCTTCCACTCCGCCGATGCCTTGCCCAACTTCTTTATGATCTCCTCGGCCGTGGGCAGTCTCTCGGCCAACATGCACCTTATCGGCCTGCCGAGCTGTATCCTGAACTTCTTCACGGCTTCCAGGCCCCCTTCGGCCACGGCTTTCGCCACGGCCCCGAGGTCACTGCAGAGGTTGTAGGCGCGTTCCAAAACATGCCTGTTCTCCCTTGAGCCCGTGAAAGCCTGGGCCAGCGCGTCCAACACCGTCATGTCGGCCACGCCCAGCCTGAGCTTACCCGTCACGATCCTTATGATGTATTTTGCCTCCTTGGGGCTCGCGTCGGCCAGGAGACCGGCCAGGAGCCTCACCTTTTGGTCCACGGAGCCCGGGCCGGTAGTCTTAGCTATCTTATCCAAGGTGGCGTAGACGCGTTCCACAGTGAGAGGCTGGGCAAAGAAGGCAAGCTGGGCTTTCTTCGCCAGGACGCGCTCGGCCGCCTTACCTAAATCGCCTAGCTCTTTATACGCCTCCTCGATCTCGGAGAGGGACCGGCCAGAGGCTATGCTTATGGCCCTCATGGCCAACTTATCTGCCACGCCCAGCTCGGGCAGGCCAAGATAATCCGGGTAAAGCTTGCCCTGGGTGAGGTAGACCACCTTATCTATGAGTTCCGGCGGCGTGGCCTTGAACAGCTCCACCAGGTACTCCATCATCTCCAAGCGCTTGGTCGTGGCTTCTATGCGCTCGAAGGCGTCCGCTAAGACGGAGAAGTCCATGCCCTATCCCACTATACCATGCGGGAGGGCGGATTTAAGCGTTGTATAGTAGCCAGCTATTAAGTGCCTGGCGGTGCTTAAGGAGGAAGGCTCGTATAGACATCTATGCCGAGCTCCTCGGCCAGCTCCCGAGCTTCCTCCCTCACGAAGGGAGATACTATAGCGAGCCTAGGCTTCACACCCCTAATACGCTCGTAAAGTTGGCCTATCTTCCAGAGTTCGTAAACATCCGCCCTGGAGACACTCGATTTTATCTCTACCAAAATATGCTCCTTATCGCTGATAACCATATCCACTTCAACGACGCTCGGGAAGCCAAAGACAAAGCCCTCCTCGTCATAATGTGCCCAACGCCTCACTCTACCGCCGAAGTAGCGCTCTACCACGCCCGTCATGCCTGCCCTGAAGGATTCCTCGGCCAGAAGACCCCACCTAGCCCCGAGAGCCTGGATAGAGCGGGCCAGCTCCTCTATGCGCTTAGAGAGCTCTTCTATCGCCTCAGAGTGCTTAGTCAATACCTCAGAGTGCTTGGCCACTTGCTCTTGGAGGTCCCGTACCTGATTTTGTAAGCTCCAGATGGCCCTGGTGTTCTCGGCTACTTGCTCTTGTAGGGCATGGATTGCTTTAATGACTTCGTCAATACCCAATAAGCCTAGCACGGCATAGCGGAATTCCTCGTCTGTCTTTAGGAGTTCTAGCAGCCGGGCCTTGAGCTCTGCCTCCGTCACAGCCGCACGCCTCCTCACCATAATGGATAGCTCATCGGGCCAGTATAACCCTGCCGCTCGGTATCGGCGCTCTTCAATAGGGCACAATGAGCTCTTCAGAAGGCGAAGAACGCCTATCTCTTATAAGAACTCCCAGCCTCAGGGCAGTTGGGGAGAGGTGTGTTGGCCCGGGAATACCTCTTGCCCGCGCCCCCGCCATCAGCCATAAGCGTGGCCATGGCTAAGGCGGCTGAGAGGCGGGCTAAGGGCCTGCCGGTCTACAACTTCGCCAGCGGTAACGTGGGCATGTTGCCTTTCAACATCAGGCTTTTCTCGCGCTTCGAGCTCCTGCCGGCCGAGGGGCTCGAGGAAGGCCTCTCCTTAGTGGCCTCTTCCCTGGCCAAGGGCATCGAGGAAGCGTTCGTCGAGAGGCCAGCAGGCCTGGCTTACTCGCCCGTGGGCGGGACACCTGATATCAAGGCCTTAGTCCTGCGTTACTTCAGGGAGATACACGGCCTTCCGCTCGGGGACGGCGATTTAAATCGCGTGATCGCGACGGCCGGGGGGCAGATGGCCTTAGCGGCCAGCCTGAGGTCCCTTAAGCCCGGGACTAAGCTCTTGCTCCGCAGGTGGGAGTACGAACCTGCCTCGGCCATAGCCAGGAGCGCGGGCTTGCTAGAGAAGCGCGTGCCGCTGAAGGACGACCTGTCCCTCGACCTATCGGCCCTCGAGGCCAGCCTATCGGCCGGCTGTGTCTTCTACACGAGCATGCCGAATAACCCGACGGGCTTTACGTCGCCTGAGGAGCTGAGGGCTATTTGCGAAGCCGTGAGAGAGCGTGGCGGGGCCGTGATATGGGACGCGCCGTACATCTTCACCATCTTGAGGCTCAAGGATAATAAGGCCGAATATGACCCCGGCTTCCTAGAGCGCACGTTAGAGGCCTTCAGGGCCGTGGCCAAAGAGCATCACGAGGACATGTGTATCCTCTCGAGCCTCTCCAAGACGTGCCTGATAGCCGGCCTGAGGTTCGGCATGGCCGCTGCCTGCCCCGAGTGGATAAGCAATATGCAGGCCATCCTGGCGCGCGAGTGCCTTAGCAGCCCTACGCCCTCCTTCGCCCTTGCCAAAACCGTCTTAGAGGCCTTCTTGGCCAAGCCCATCACACACGTCTGGACGTGCAGGGTGCTGGCCGAGAGGCTGACGGTGCTCATGGAGGAGCTAGGCGATTACCTCATGCTGCCGGGCAACGGGGCCTTCGGCGCCCTCTACGCCCTCCTCAGGACGCCAGAGGACGGAGCCAAATTCGCGGCCAAGCTGCTGGAGGAGCACGGGATAGTAGTCGTGCCCGGAAAGGGCTTCTACGGAGGGCCTGTCAACGCCGTGAGGCTCTCCCTTGTGGCCACACCCTGGACGGAAGGGGACAGTGAGTGGTTAGAGGCCGTCAAAGTGCTGAAGAAGGCACTTGAGGCCAGCAGATGAGCTAGCCCCTTAAGAATGGGTGGGAGCGCTTCCCGGCTAGCCCAGGAGGGGGGGTAGCTTTAAATAGGGGGGGTTAATACCCCCCTAGCACGGGGGTGAGATCATAGTTGGTCCTGAGAGGGCTAGGCCGCCACCTCATAGTGGAGATGTGGGGGGTGGACCCTGAGGCCCTGGACGACGAGGCTAAGCTACGTGCCTTGCTCGTTGAGGCGGCTAAGCGCGCTGGTGGCCGCATCGTGGGCGTACTCTTCCACAAGTTCGAGCCCCAGGGCGTGACGGGCGTGGTCGCGATAGCCGAATCACACATATCCATACACACTTGGCCTGAGTACGGTTACGCGGCCATAGACATCTTCACTTGCGGCTCCCATGTCGATCCCTGGAAGGCCTTCGAGTATAGCTTGGAGCAGCTGAAGCCCAAGAACGTGAACGTCTTCGAGATAAAGAGGGGGGTGCTGCCGGAGGAGGGCGAGAAGGTTTGACTACTACCCCTGCTGGGGCCGAAGGGGCCAAGAAAGGCGCCCTTGTGTTTAAGCCAGATGACAATATCGAGCGCTGGCTGGTCGAGAAGCACGCCCCCTATACCGGCCACCTTTATGGCGTGGTGAGGACTTTCTTCAGGGGTCGTAGCCCCTTCCAGCACATAGAGGTCGTGGAGCTAGCGCACTTCGGGAAAGCGCTCTTCCTGGACGGGAAGGTCCAATCAGCCGAGGACTCAGAATGGATATACCATGAGGTGCTCGTCCACCCGGCCCTGATAGCGCACGAGAAGCCGGAGAGGGTGCTCATCATAGGGGGCGGCGAGGGTGCCACGGCCCGTGAGGTGTTAAAACACCGGACCGTGAAGGCCGTGGACATGGTGGAGATAGATATCGCGGTCTACGAGATCTGCAAGCGCTACCTGCCGGAGTTCAACGCCGGCGCCTATGAGGACCCCAGGTTCTCGCTGGTGGTGGGCGACGGCAGGCGTTTCATAGAAGCCCTCTCCGGCAGGCCCACTTACGACGTGGTCATAATCGATGCCACGGACCCCCTTAGGGGTGGCCCCTCTTACCTGCTCTACACGCAGGAGTTCTACGAGCTGGTGAAGAGCGTGCTGAGGCCAGGAGGGCTAATGATCACGCAGGCCGAGGACGTGAGCCCACTGCCATCCATGGCCACCTGCACGGTCTCCATCTACAGGACCGCGAGGGCTGTGTTCCCCGTGGCCCGCTACTATACCGCTTGGGTGCCAGCCTTCGACGGCGAATGGGCCTTCGTGATAGGCTCTACGGGACCCGACCCAGCCGCCCTGGGGCCGGATGAGATCAGGGAGCGCCTTGATGAGCGCGGCATAGAGGGCCTACGGTACTATACGCCCGAGGTCCACCGGGCGCTCTTCGTCCTACCAAAATATATAGAGGAGCTATTGGAGAAACACCCGAGCGCGAGGGTGATAAGAGATGGGGAGCCCATCTACGTCTACTCAGAAGAATGATGAAGAGAGGAAATCATTAGATTACCCCGAGCTGGTGAAGAAACTAGATGAGCTAGGCGTGGGGGTCCGCCCAACCAGGGCGGATTACTCCAGGGCCAGGAGGAGCATCAAGGCCTTCATAGCGGCTTTGCTCGAGAAGCTCCAGGAGGTCAAGGAGACCGCTAAGGAGACCACTGGCAAGGGTAAGCTCAGTGTGGCGCTGACGAGGGAGGAAGCCGAGTACATCATCTACAGGCTACGGACCATCTACGGCGATTCCAGGGCAACGAGCATAATAGCTAAGCTAGCTGATGCCTTAAGGTCTTCTTAGGGCTCCCCTCAGGTTTTTGGCGCTGGGGAGCCGGATCCGCCTTCTCTGTCTCCCGTGCTTTTCCCGGCCCGTTTTAACACGCGCCCGTAGGCAGCTAAAGCAGCCATAGCCGCGGCCGCGTCCTCAGGTGTCTCGAAAGCCGGGACGCCTAGCTCATCTAGCCTGCGCCTCACAAGTTCGGCCATACGCGCTTCACCTATATCACAGGCCACCACGGGCTTCCGAGCCCCCCTGGCCAGCTCAGCCAGCTTGTCCACGAAGCCCGCCGAGAGAGCCGGCGGGTGGTGGAGGGCTAACACGATCACGCCATGGATATCCGGGTCCTCCAGGGCCACGCGCACGGCCTCCACGTACATATCGGCCGTGACCGAGACCGTCAAGTCGACTGGGTTGCTTATGGCCGCGAAGGGGGGTATCCTGCCTTCCTGAGCGAGGCGCTTAAGCTTGGCCTTTGTGGCCTCGGAGAACTCTGGCACCACCAGGCCCCTGGCCTCACAGGCATCCACGGTCATTATACCCGGCCCGCCAGCGTCAGTTATTATGGCCACATTAGGCCCTTCAGCTGGCGGCTGGAGGGCTAGGGCCTTCCCCATGCTGAAGAACTCGGCCATGGTGCGGGCTCTCAAAACGCCAGCTTGCCTGAAGGCGGCATCGTAAATCGCGTCTGAGCCAGCCAGGGCGCCTGTATGTGATTTCACGGCCCTGGCGCCAGCACTGGACCAGCCAGCCTTCAACACCACCACGGGCTTATCGCACGTGGTGGCCCCCGCGACCTCCATGAAGCGCCTGCCGTCCTTCACGTCCTCTATGTAGAGCAACACGACTTTCGTGCGCTCATCAACCGCCATGAGCTCCAACATATCCGTCTCATCCACATCACATTTGTTGCCTAAGCTCACGAACTTGCTCACGCCCATGTTGTGGCCGGCCATGTAATCTAGCGCGGAGACGCCAAAGGCACCCGATTGCGTTATCATGGAGATACTGCCCTTCGGGGGCTTTGGGCTCGATTCTACTTCCTCTCCCGTCTCCAACACCTTGGTCCTCGGCAGGAAGACAGTGTCCACGCCCGTATAAGGGTCATAGACGCCCACGCAGTTGGGCCCTAATATCCTTATGCCGGCGTCGCGGCCTATTCTGGCTACCTGCTCCTCCAGCGCATGATTGCCTACCTCGCTGAAGCCCGAGCTGATGATTATCGCGGCCCTGGCATCCACACGGGCTGCATCGCGCATCACATCTGGCACGAGTTTAGCTGGCACCACTATCACGACTAGGTCGGCTGGGCCTGGCACATCGCGGAGGCGTGGGTAGCAGGGCAGGCCTAAGAGGCACTCGGCCTTGGGGTTCACCGGGTATATCTCCGCCTTAAGCACGCCCATGCGCTTGTTCTCGACCAGGTTGTAGAGAACGTTATAGCCCACCTTGCCGGGGTGAGCTGAGGCCCCGACGACCGCTATGGAGGAGGGCTCGAAGAGAGCCTTGAGTTGTTCGACGTGCTCTCTCATGGCGAGGGGCTGTAAGAGAATAAGGGCCAAAAACCTTACCGGATGCTGGTAAGCGCGCCGAGCATCGTGAGACAGCTTAGGTCGGCAGCTTAAGCGGTTTAGGCGAGGGCTTCGGGTAAACTAGCTTACTATGGGCGTAACCGGATAGGACCAAGAACTCGGCTAGCTTCACGGCCACCTCGGGGTAGATGACCGGGACACCTAGCCCCGCCTCTATTTTCTCCCTGAAATCCATTAGGCCCGTGCAGCCCAGCACTATGGTGTCAGCCCTATCCTCCTCGATATCCCTCCAGCTCTCATCGACTAACAGCCCAAGGATCTCGTCCCTACTTCAGCTTGAACAGTTCTCTAACTAGCATGTCGGCCGCCTTCCCCGACTCATATTCATAATACTCGGGCATAGCGGGCTTTCTTAAGCCCCTTATTTTTTAATAAGAATTTCGCGATGCCTTTAACCCTCAGCGAAAGGCTTAATAGCTAAATGCACGAGAAGCACCGGGTTGGTCGTGTTGGTAGATAAGGAGAAGATAAGGGACGCCGTTATCAATATGTTTAAGGTGAATATGGGCTTAAGAGACGGCGAGAAAGTTCTCGTCCTCACGGACGTGCCGAGGGCGGAGGATTGGGCGAAGAAGAGCGCTGAAGAGCTGATGGACATGGTCAAGAGAGGCTTCCTGGCCAGGGCGGTCAGCGAGATAGCGAGGGAGGCCTTCAGGGCCTGCCAGGTCGAGTTCTATGCCTATCCGGCTACCGGCAGGCACGGCGCTGAGCCTCCGGCGGGCGTGAGGGAAAAGATGAAAGGCGCTGACATAGTCATAGCGATAACAACCTACTCCCTGACCCATACGAAGGCTAGGGAAGAAGCCACGCGGGCTGGGGCCAGGATAGCCAGCATGCCCACGTTCCAAGAGGAGATGTTTTACCCCGGCGGGGCCATGGCCGCCGATTACCTAGAGGTCAAGGAGGCCTCAGAGAAAATAGCAGAGCTACTCACGCGGGCCAGCCACGCTAGGGTCGTTACCGAGGCCGGGACGGACATAGAGTTCAGCTTAGAAGGTAGGGAAGGCATGGCCGATACGGGCATCCTGACGGAAAGAGGCGCTTGGGGAAACCTGCCCGCCGGCGAGGCCTTCATAGCTCCCGTCGAGGGGACGGCGAACGGGAAGCTCGTGGTAGAAGCCGGCTGGCATCCTGAGCTCACCGAGGATCTGACGCTCGTGTTTGAGGGCGGCCTAGTCGTCCGCGTGGAGGGCGGGGGCAAAATCGGGGACGAGTTCAGGGAGCTACTCAAGCCGGGGGTAGACGCGGAGCCTTTCAGGTCGCGCCGCAACTTGGCCGAGCTAGGCATAGGCACTAATCCCCTGGCCAAGAGGCCCGATAACGTGCTGGAGGCCGAGAAGATCAAGGGGACAGTCCACATAGCCATAGGTGATAGTTCCCATATAGGGGGGCGTGTGTCATCCGATCTGCACGAGGACTTCGTGCTCCCCCAGCCGGACCTCTACCTCGACGGCAGGTTGGTGATAAGGAAGGGCAGGTGGCTATTTTAGAACATTATACTCGGA
>Ga0190367_1001313_pt1 | contig 14622 bp, 10 predicted proteins | sample 4872181011_MG_FD_171838 | JGI IMG/M metagenome (GOLD analysis project Ga0190367, IMG submission 171838) | Hydrothermal vent microbial mat bacterial communities from Southern Trench, Guaymas Basin, Mexico - 4872-18-10-11_MG | ecosystem: Environmental > Aquatic > Marine > Hydrothermal vents >...
TGTTCTTCCTACGATTAGTGCGTAGGAGCCTGCTTGACGGGCGAATTTTCCTCCGTCACCGGGTAGTTTCTCGATGTTGTATATTTGGGTTCCTTCGGGGATTTTACCTACTGGCAGTACGTTTCCGTTCTCAATCGGTGCTTCTGGTCCAACGTAAACTACTTGCCCAACATATGCTCCTTCAGGGGCTGGGTTGTAGAAGCAAACACCATTCTCCAAAACAATCTTAGCCAAAGGAGTCCAACGGCCAGGGTCGTGAACAATCTCGACAATCCTACCCTTCAAAGTAACTTCGGAAGGTAAAGTAGGATACTTTGCTGGGGCAACGTGAATCCAGCTACGACTACGAAAAGTAGGAGAACCCCTACCAGCACGCTGCACAAGAATCCTCTTACCCATCACCAAACACCCTACACTACTACCTTTCTTCTCACTCAAGCTACAACTTAAACGTGTAAGCTCCTTAATAAACCTTGTGAGAACGCTGTTTAAACATTTTTCCACACAAACATGGACACCCTAGTTTCTAACGATATATTCTAACATTACTTGAAATAACATCCTCATGTGCCTATATGAGTAATACAGCCTCCTTATTTAAATGAATAATAGGTGTGTGAAATACTAAGACGGGCACTTAATATAATTATCTTTTAGGAAAGAGATCAACTTCTTAACGGTATTGTATTAATAGATTTTTGTCGCATATAGACTAATCAAGATTGCAACACATGCATGTCGAAGTATATTTTACTATGGGAAGCTAATAGGAAATAAGTTAAAAAATTAAAATATGGTAGTATAACCTGAATGTATTCTATGGAATTTTTCACCATACTTCTTGTAGAACTCCATGTGGGCTCTAAAACCTGTGCAGTGTCCTGAATAAACTTCTTCTACACCTAATTTTTTAAGCTCCTCAACTGTTTTTCTAATTCTCTCTTCACTAGCATTTAGGAGGTGGAAGCCTCCGAAAACTGCATGAACTTTTCTAACACCTGTTATTTTCATTGAATGAAGCACTGTGTTTACTATTCCAGCGTGACCGCATCCAGTAAATATTACGAGGCCCTTATCTTTAATGTTCACAATTAAAGCCATATCATCTAATATTTCATCTGGAACAAGGTTCCCGTTAACTACAGTGTAAGTGAAAATTCCTCCTTTTTCAAACTCCGTTGTTCTCTCTATCTGCCCTGTGGTCATTATTCCGTTAACGATTTTCACAGGGTTCTTTGTTAATATGAGCTTGCAACCTAAAGATTCGATGTTTTCTATGGTGCAATTGTAGGGTACACCTTCAGACTTCAAATAAGGCTCAAAAGTAATGTTGACTTTAAAGACTTCTGGATGCGCTATTACAGGCAGGTTTTCTTTTTTAATTGCTTTAAGTACACCGATAAGTCCGCCTGTATGGTCCCAGTGGCAATGCGAGATAACAACAGCATCTATTTTTTTAGGATCTATGTCCAGTAGTTTCATATTGTAAAGTAATGCTTCACTGTTGTTAGCAGCGTCGAATAGTATTCTAAAAGGCTTTACTAAATCATTACCATATGTTTCAAGCAGTATTGAAATACCATGCTGTGCCAGAAGAGGTGATTCGTAGCCTGCATAGTCCTCTGCAACAACATACACTTTAAGCTTATCTATTTCACCTATACTGTTCAATAAGGTCACCCTGGAAGTTTCAGTAGTGCTTCTTCGAGTTTCTCTCCTCTTCGTTCAAAGCTTTTCTTCGCATAGTAATAAACGCCAAGCCCTATGATAATCCATATTATGAAGAACATCCAAGAGTCCAGGGACTGAAGAGCCATGAAAACTATGTTTGAAACGAAACCTGCTAATGCTACAACATATAGCAGACTTTTCCTAAGTTTAAAAGGCGCCTTGCTATATCTTTCTGGATATTTACGGGCGAAGTTCAGAGCCGCTAAGCATACTAAAGCATAGCTCGCTAAGAAGCCTATGTTAGCAACTCCAGCTGCAAACTCTATACCTTTACCTGAGAGTATAAGTCCTACGCCTATAAGTACTGTAGCCAGTAATGCTAGATGAGGTGTTCCGAACCGTGGATGTATTTTAGCAAGAACCCTTGGAACAAGTCCATCTCTTGCAAAAGCATATAGAAGTCTAGAACCGACTATTTGGAAACCGTTTTGCGATGTTAGAATAGCCATTATACCGACAATAGCTATGAAGGCTGCAGCAGAGAAAGGCAAGAACCTAGCCGCTGCTTCCGCCACGGGAGCTTCTGCAGCTGCAAATTCCCTCCAAGGCATAACACCTACACATACGAAAGAAAGCAAAGCATAGATCGCTACTACAAGGAAGACTCCGAGAATTATTCCTAAAGGCAAGTTACGCTCAGGTTTCTTAACCTCTTCACCTGGTTCTATTGCAACACCGAATCCTGTGTATGAGAAAAACGCTAAAGCCGCGGCATAAGCTACACCATATATGCCTAGCGGAGTGTCTGGAACTGTAGCCAAGTTAAGATCTACATGAGGGAATCCTAGTATTACAAATGCAAACATACCTCCTACAAGCGTTATGAACATTGCATCTTGAACCCACCCTGAAAGCTTTATGCCTACATAGTTTAACATAAAGAAGGCAAATACAGCAAGCAATGCTACTGGAAGCTCTGGTACCTTCACAAGGAAACTAACGTACCTTGGAAATGCTAAAGCCGTTATACATATTGGGCCAATATATCCCATCCATTTACCCCAAGCAGTTAAGAAACCCCAAAAAGGCGACACAAACCTTGTAGTGTAAAATAGCGATCCACCCTCATAAGGCATTGCACCTGCTAGAATGGCAAAAGCTAAACCTGTGAAGAAAGTAGGTATTCCTCCAAGTAGATAAGCCAGCCAAATCATGTTCCCAGAGTATTTCGTCGCTAATCCTGTTACAACAAATATTCCAGCACCAATGACAGACCCTGAAGTTATAGAAATTACTTCTAATAAACCTAGCTCCTTTTTAAGCTGTGACAAGGAGAACTCACCTGGCTAATATTAGGGCTGAAAAGTTATTTAAAGTTATTTTCTTTAAATTTTTCTTAAAATAAAGAAAACTATACAGTAATAACTACTAAACTACATCTATGAGAAAACTAGTAAACTTGCACTGAGGAAAATGTATAAAAATAGAACAGTTTTAAACAGTTCTCTACTGAAATCCGCAGATTCCATGTAATTTAATAAGTAAGAAACAAAAACATGACACAAAGGTAAGTCATAACATCTCTTCTGCTATTTCATATGTTTTTCAGAGTAGTCTGCATTATTATTTAGCTTGCTATTTTATGTTACGTATTATGATTTAGTTTACTTTGCTTCTTAAACTGCAAACATAATTAAAACTTCTTAAGTCATGATCCCTGTTAATTACTGTTATGGTAAGGTTTGCACGCTGTATTAACTATATATAAGGATAACACTATAGCCAAAGGGAAGAATAAAGCCAATGAGAAGCTTTTAAAGATAGAATAAGTGCACCTTATTAAAGACATAAGACGTTTCTCTTTGGCTTATGTTTTTTGGAAAAGGTTAGAGTGCAATGAGGATTTATTTATTACTTCTTAAGTTAGTTCCTGGGAAAACTCTTGTCCATTGCGATAACTAGTCAAGAGGAATTAGAGGAGTATGAGAGGGAGAAAAAGAAGTTCTGGGAACATGTAATTAGAAAGCCGAAGCGAAGACAGGTTGCAGTTTCCCCGCAACCTCCTAGGCTAGGGAAGGGTGGTGGGGGTTCTGGTTTAACATGTGCTCACCCTAAATGCAATAGGGAGGCTAGAAAGTACTGTTTAAAATGTTACTTACCTTTTTGCAATGAGCACATAGGAGAGCATGAGTGTTTAGGACGGTGGCTTCACCTATACGTGCATGATAATTTCCTTAAATACTCACTTCAACATAACGTTTCAGAGTTAGGCAAGAGAGTAGGGCTTGCTGTAACACCAAGACTTAAAGAGGCTTTTGAGGAAGCATCCTATGAGACCATCGTTGATGCGTTTTCAAAAGCTTACCCTCATATATCACAGTTTCTACATAACCTTAGGACTAAGTTTTTTAGAAGAAAGAAAATGACGATATCGGATTTGGTAAAGTATGTTCTATGCAAACTATACCGTAAGCTGCTTGAGTTTTCAAAAGAACATGGTAAGACCATAATTATGAGTAGTGAAGTCTATAAGGCTCTACAGGCTTTTCCACAAAGCAGCAATCCTAGAATTGGAGGTTTAGCTTTTCAATGGTGGATATCCCTTGAAATCTTAGATTTAATAATGAAAGAACCTTATTGTAAGCTTATAGCTTCAAATTATAGGAAAAGACTTTTCCAGTTTAATATGCAAGAGGGTAACGTAAAATTATGGATTTACTTCGACAGCTTCTCTAGGAATGGTTTAAGGCCAGACATTTATGCTCAACTCTGGGAACATAAAAGCTCACAAAGTTTTCCCATGTTTCCGATCATGCGTTCAGAGAAAGTTATTGAAATAAAGCTTTCTCAGTCGGCTCTTGAAAAGTCTATGGACAGGTTTAAGCGCTACTTAGATATGTGGAGTGTAAAAAATGTGGCATTAGCTATAGGTACTCCATGTTCGATACCTTTGAATGTAAAGAAGTATGATTCGCTAATAACTATGGAGGAAGAAAGACTAGCTAATACACTAGAGGAAATGATAGAGTTTCTACTTATTACAAAACAGCCTATTTACTAAAAACATTTAGACTTATTTAAAAGACCTATGTTGCTATACTTCTTCTTTCTTTTTGACGAAGTATGCTGAGCCTAAGTAGCTTACACCTCTTAGTGCTGCTAGTACTGGTGTTTTTCACTCGTAACCTGCTACTTGAACTGTTTTCTCCTTAACCATTACCAGGTCCGCTACTAGGTCCTAGGAGCGGGCTCTATATTAACGCCGATAATGGATTGTTTTTAGTTTTAAATTTTGGAAAGCTTATAACATGTGTGATTTCTTCCGAGTATTGGTTGTTCCGGTTTAATCTAAAACTTCTTTTAAATTCTCCCTAACATAATCATAACTGTACGGATTCTCCACATGAGTTGACTCAAAGCTAGGTTTTACTCCAATCTAACCATAAACCATTAGTTGTTTTAGTGATGCTTCGAATTTCTTATAGGGGTCTTAAGATTTTACAATATGTGAAACAAGCAGTGGAGGATGTAAGTAGTGAAGTTAATTTAGTATGGTGATATGGTGGTCTGGAATATCCTGAAAAGTTTATGGTTTGAAACTATGGGAAAACAGTTTGTGCCTACAGAAGAAGATATTGTTAATGCTAGACAGTTGGCTGAGAGATTAAAAGGGGAAACATATACGGAAACGCTTAACAATATTTTAGAATGGCAGGAGAGAAACATAACCTATTGGAAGGAAAGAGGTTACCTAGACTCTTTACTTCGTCTATTCATAATGTTGGGTTTATTTTTTACTTTTATTTGGATCTCGATTCCTATACTCATATTCATTTATCTGCTGTTAGTGTTGCTCACTATACCTTCGCTTATATCCTTAATTGTCTCTTTTATCGTATTCTTGCTCTTATTTTGGTTCCTAATGAAAGCAAGTGTGCCTACAAAGCTCGCCTATTTAATCTTGATGTCCTACCCTCTTTATGAAATTATAAAGGCAGTGATACTAGCACGTCAAACACCGGAGAACGTTTCTATGCTATTGAATCTGAGTATTATTAACTGGGCTATCTTTGGAGTTTCATTATTCACTATTTGCTATCTTTTCATAGTCTACAAGCCGTTTGCACGACAAGAAACCGGTCTTGGAGGCAAGCTCCGGAAAATATGGGAGCTTATAATACTAACTTTTAAACTTTCACTTCCAGTATCGAAGATATTAGAGTATAGATTAGGGGTTTGCAGAGATTATGCAAGACTTACTGCGGCACTTCTAGTAAGTCTTTATCCTAATAGTAGAATCTACTTCTTCACCTTCATGGGGCACGTGGCTGCTGGGATTAAAATAGGTGATAAAGTGTACGTTCTTGATCAGAAACTTCCTATATTGAAGCCGGAATCTTGGCTTATTAGGTGGGATAAGAGAGAGGCAAAAGTACTTGAACTGATAAGAAGAGATAGTAAGGTATTGGTAAAGCTAGTTGGTAAGATATCAAGGAAGCAGTATGTAAGGATAACTAAAGATTTCAGAGAGATGTTTAAAGAGTTGGTTAAGGAAGTTAATAAGGCTATTAGAGAAGGAAAAAATAGTGTCACTTTTACCTTAGAGAAAGCAGCATTACTATTTAATATTGGTGATAGTATAATAAAAGATTCTTTATTAAGAAAAGTAGAGCTAACTCTTCAAAGAGAATTTGTTAGTAAAGCTTCAAAAATAGGGAGCATAGATATCATAAAAAGGAATAACGACCTACTTTTCAGAATTAACCTAGTCGATTAATACAAGTTCTAGCCATGTAACGCTCAGTTCTGAACATTGTGTTAATGCAGACAACGAAATGCTAATATAGTCGATGCTATGTATATGCCATTTCTAAATATGGGATATATAATGCTGTGAAGGTCTTAATCATTATAGTAATTATATAGGTAAAGTAGAATAGATATGAATAGCATGAGATTAGATGCTTAGAAAGGTTTTGATGCCATTTATTCTGAGAGTATAAAGTTCTAAGTTTAGTTTCACAATCATTGATCTTAAAGAAACTAGTAATGAATACATGAGTTTATGTTTTCGATGAATTTAAACCTTATAAGTATAAATACTGGTAAACTATTTGAACTAGCTGAAGAGAATCCTATGGAAGTATTAGATATGATTAGAGATGTTCTTGAGGAGTATGTTAAAGGTATTAAGGACGTTAGAGTGCACGATATGTATTTTGATGCGAGGACGTTTGAGTTTCTTATCGAGTATATAGTCAAGTGCGAGCTCGGAGAGGTCTCGGTTAAACTCGTACATTCCAGTAATCCTACGGTAGCACTACGTAGATACTACGGGTACGAGAAGCAAAAGGAGTAGTTTAGAGTATTACTAAGACAGATATTTTTATCGTTTTATAAAGCATATTCTATAGTGGGTGCTATAAAGTTTATGCCCGTATTGACTATCACTAAGATATGTAAATACTGCAGAACCACTGTGCCTAGAGAAGATAGGAAGATTCTGGAACTTGAGGAAAACGATGAAACTGATTGGGTGTTAGAAGAAGGAAAAATTGTTGTTAGAAGAGCTAAGGTAAGTAGCGGTGTTGAGTGATGCTCTCTTCTCTTAAGATACCTGAAAGATCAAAAATTTTGCCAGAAACATGGAGAGTTTTCAAAAATGTAATCGATAAATTAAAGGCAACGAAGCTTTATGGAATAACTTATGTAGATGCCGTAATGGAAAAGGATATTGATGGAAGACCTGATGTTATAATCTATGCTAACGTACGTGGTAGGGAAATACCTTTTCTCGTTGTTGAAACCAAACGTTTAGAAAAGGGAAAACCTAACCCGTTAATAGATCCATATAATCCAAAAGTAATAGATCAAGCTGCAGGATACGCTATTAAATTAGGGGCCCCTTATTTCGCCACATTTAATGGAGAAATATTTGTCTTATTTGAAACTTTCAAGCTTGGTGTACCATTACCCCAGAGGAAGCTTAGACATTATGATGTTAAACTTAAAATAACGGAAGAATTTGCTCGGAAAATACTAGAAGACCTAGCGAAAATACATGCAGGTATACTAGGATGGCAGGAACTTGATGAGACGTTCATTCACAGGCTTAGATACTTCCATAGAATACTTTCTGGGCCTCTTTATCAGTCTTTAAAGTACAAGTTAGCAACAGATCCTAGATTTAGAGAAAGATGGGAATCTTGGCTTAAGAAACAGTTATTTGATGTAAATGAAGAAACTAACAGGAAGTTCGCAGAACAATATGCATATCTACTAATGAATAGATTACTCTTTTATAAAACATTAGAAGTATATCAGAGAGCTAAAATACCTAGGTTGAGACCTGTAGAGGTGTTTAGTGGTAAAGAATTACAGGAATACTTAAGAAAGCACTTCGATTATGTACTTAATTATGTCGACTATGCAGCCATTTATGCAAGAACTATGTTTGATGAAATACCTATTCCTGACGAGTTAATTCCTATAATATTAGAGTTTATTGAAGAATTGGAATCATATAATCTAGCGGATATAAAAAGAGAGGTTATTGGAAGGGTATACGAATATTTAATAGAACCACAAGAAAAACATCGTTTAGGTCAATATTATACTCCTTCTCCGGTTGTTAAACTTATAGTTAACTTGTCAATAGAAAAACCATCTGATAAAGTCTTAGACCCTGCATGTGGCAGTGGTGGCTTCTTGGTTGAAGCTTATAGGAGATTATTAGATCTTAAATTGAAAGAAAATCCTTTAGCTGACAGACATAAGCTTCATGTTGAAATATTAGATCAGTTGGTCGGTATAGATATTAACCAGTTTGCAGCACAGTTGGCGGCAATTAATTTAGCTATACAAGACTTAAACGCTCCAAGCGACAACATGCGTATAATAGTTGCTGACTTCTTTAGAGTACCTATTAGTGGTCTTAACAAGTGGATGGATGTTACAGTAAAAGCTGTAACTTTAAACGGTATAGAAGTAAAACCCTTAAGATTAGGCGAATTTGATGCGCTAGTCACTAATCCTCCATATACTGATTTTAGAGAAATGACGCACAGAGAATTTGTCCGTAAAGCGGCATTAACGTGGATTAATGGAACCAAGATAAGTATGAGTCCTCAAGCAGGAATATATGTATATTTCTTCATACACGGATCCAAGCTCGTTAAAAACGGCGGTAAAATAGGAATGATAGTATCTGATGCTTGGCTCGATATGAAGTATGGTATTGACTTAAAGAAATTCTTCCTAGATAACTTTAAAATAAAATACCTTATAACAATGGATAAAGGAGTGTTTGAGCTAGCATTAGTGAATACTGTAATAGTAATACTCGAAAAAGCTGCTGGTTCTGAATACAAGAGAGCTAGAGATGAAAATAATGTTAAATTCATTAGAATAAAGAAAACTATACATGTGGATGAAGTTATAAGAAAAGTTAAAGAAATTAATACAAACTATGAAGATGAAGGTATCCGTATCGTAGTAGTTAAGCAGAAGTATCTTAAACCGGAAGAACCATGGTCCGTATTCTTTAGAGCTCCTCCTGTATATTTCAAAATAATAAATCATCTATTGATCACTAGATTGTCAGAATTAGCAAGGACAAGAATAGGTTTACAGACATTTGCAGATAAATTCTATATATTATCTAAGGAGGAGGTTAAGAAATGGAGTATAGAAAAAGAATATCTAAGACCTATAATCACAACACCAAGAAAGCTAAACAAACTCGTAATAGATGATCCAAATACTGGTGAATATGTTCTTTATTGTGATAAACCGAAAGAGTTCTTGAAAAATACAAATGTTATAAAGTATATTGAGTACGGGGAGAAAGTAAAAGTCCCCGTTAGGAAGAAGGGCACAGAAGTTGTAGGTTATAATAACCTCCCCCGCGTAAAACAAGCAAAAAGAAAACCTTGGTATAACTTGGTCAAAGAGGTTAAAGCTAAAGGAATTGCACCAATACTTCTCCCTAGACGAATGTGGAAGAGAGTCTTCTTCATTTGGAATAAGTCAAATATAATTGATAATCAAAGTTTTATAGGTATTATCCCCTATGAGAAAGACAATGTCGCTTCTATGTTAGCAATATTGAATTCAAGTATTATAGAGTTCATAATACGTTGTAAAGCACACATATATGGAGGAGGGGTTGCAGAATTAAAGCCAAAAGATGTAGAAAACCTACATATTATTGATGTCAGAAAACTCTCCGAAGCAGATAAAGCAAAGCTTTCAAACCTTTGGTATAAGCTTGTTGAATGCTATTCTCAAGACAGGTATGAAGTGTGTGTAGAAAAAACTATCCATGAAATTGACCGTACATTATTCGAATTGTTAAAACTAAATCAAGACGATATGAACCAAATATACCATACCATTAAAGAGGTATTCGAGGTACAGAGAGGTGTAGGAAGAGAGAAAGAAGTGATTATTAGGACTATCGAATACGAAAAAGAAGAGAAGATACGTAAACGTATGCAAAGAAGAAGTATGAAAGAAAAAGGAAGAGCGGATAAAGGTTCATTCATTACGCTAGATAAATTCTTTGGTAATAAAAGTTCGAAACAGAGTTAAATCTCAGAGGCATCTAGAATACCAAATATCGTCGTTTAACTTAGTTAGCGCTTCAAAAATATTTGGTTCTTTAAAATGTGCTAGATATTTGTTAGATATCTTAGTTAGATACTTGTGTACTATGTCTTTAAATATTCTTTGTCTTTCATCTCCCTCTAATAAAAATGCTGTCCAGTCGCATTTGTGTTTACTTGGAGCTCTATGGTAATAACAAAACCTCTTATTACAGTATGGGCACCTATACGTCTTAAAGACGTAGGCACCACAGTACTCGCAGACTTCAAGTTTCAGAGAAATGTTCTTCACACCTCTTCTTTTAATGGATTTTAAAATTGTCCATATAAAATTACGTAGTATTCACTTAAAACTGTCTAAAGGAGAAGAATATTCTCCGTTTAGTCGTGCTATACTAGGTTTTATTAGTTTTCTTAGATGTTCTACCCATTTTTCAAAAATGTATGTGCGAAAGGAAATGTGATGTCGTGAACTCAATAAGTGCATTCTAGTGCAACATAAACAAGTAGAGTAGGTGGGAAAATACACTAGGCGTTTAGTAACTGAAACTAAGCTAGAATTTTTCTGAAAGGTAAAGCAAAGTATTCCAGGAATATCCCGTGTTTCTAATCAACTTATTCAGGAAAAGAGTCTACATTAGCGCTACCCGGAGATGCAGCAGATGCGGCAGGAAAGTAAAGGTAGAGAATCTAAGGTGGATATTCGGCAAACCCTACGGGCCAAAATGCTCAAAAACAATACTAAAACATTAACTACAAGGACACATGGGATGGACAAATAAGCAAACAACATTAAACCTAAACTCGTTTTTCTACTCCACCTAACCTTTAAATCCCTATTAAGACCATAGTAAGAGTATTACCTCATAAAAGTAGCTAGTATAAAGACCTAGAAACACGATTGCTCCAACAAAATCATGAAAAAGATTTCAGAAAAATTCTCCCTTAAGGGCGTAGGAAGGAGAGGACTTAGTTTTCTCTATTCAGGGAATGCGTAAGAGAATGACCTTAGTTAGTCTTCTTCATGCAGTTAGGTCCTTATTTTTAACAGAGAATCTGTGAAGAATAATTCAGATACAAAGTCTAATATTGTTCTTGATAACTTCTTGCGTTTTCACGTTACTATTTTATTATTGAAGCTATGAAGTTTATGGAGGGATAAAGATATCTTCATTAAACCTAATAGAATGTTATCGTGAACCTTAGTTATATAATAAGAGTATCTAAGAATAGCAGACCTAAGCGGTTTCCGAGCGTAAGATTTTATGGACACAAAGTTAGTTATGCGAATTTAATTTCGAAGATAATAATGAATTTACATCCTAAAACTTTCTTAGAAGCTTTTGGCGGTACAGGCGTTGTTTCATATATTTTATCAAGTTTTTGCAGAACCACATACATAGATTTGTTTGAGTTTTGTTGCACCTGGGCAAGAGCTTTAATTGGTTATTCTAATGTCTCATGGAAAATATTGGAAAAAATGGCTAACGTAGAACCGAGGTACGGTTTTATTTCTAGGGAATTTGAAGGTATGTATTTTGAGGAAGAGGAGAATGCATGGCTAGACGGATTTATGAGCAAGATTTGGGAATTAAAAAAACCTGAAAGAGATGTAGCAGTCGCTTGTATCACACAGGCTTGTATCGCTAAAAGGCCTTTCGGTGCTTTTCATAGAGTTAACCTATATTTTAGAAGGAAAAGAGTAAGGAGGTCTTTCGGCAACTGGATCACATGGAATAGAGATTTTAAGGAACTATATTTGAGATTTCTAAATGAAATAAAGCAGGCAAGAAAGCACGTTAATATACACGTCATTAGGGAAAACTCTTTCTCATATAGTAAGGACGCTGATGTAATATATGCCGACCCACCATTCATTGGAGAACGTCATTACGTTGATTATCTCAAGTTATACCACTTCATTGAGGGACTAGCAAGATGGGATGTATGGGAGGATCTAATAGATAAAAATACTTCTCTTAAACATTTATCTCGTAGAGAATATCCTGAGTTTAAGAAATCTAACGCTAAGGAGATGTTAAAGTTATTTTTTAAAACATGCGAATGTAATGCTATCGTGTTTTCTTGGGTTTTAAACGGATACCCTACTCCATCCTGGATCATAAAGGAGTTAAAAAAGAGGTGGGGTGAAGTAGCTGTAATTGGTATAGAAAAACCTGTTTATCTAAAGGGACATAATATTGAATTGTTGATTGTAGCTTGCGATAAAGCCAAGGAGATAGTTAATGAAAGTTTAAGTGGACTCTATGATAAACGAGGCGAGGGCTAGGGCCTACTTCTAACCAGTACTTTTCTCCCTTTTCTTCTCCATTTCCCTAAATACCTCTTTTGCTGGTCTCACACCAGCCGGTCTTTCTATAATATCTATCTTTGTGAATACTATTTGTCCAGGAATCCTAAAGCCATTAGACTTTATTATGCAATGCAAGGGCGGTATTGTTCCGTATGGAGCGATATCGGCGAATGTCTTACCTAGGTTTTCTTCAACTCTCTTTTTATCTACATCTTCAACATTAAAACAGAAAAAGTTCTGCTGTAGTTCTGTTGTTACTTTTTTACTAACGAGACTAAGTCTCCTTGCAACTATCCAGAGAGGAATTTTATTTCTGCCTCCTTCACTTGCAAGCCTCTGCCATATAGGGTCCATATACCCGAAATCTTTTTCTGGACATACTCTATGGGCTTCATCAACAACTATTATACAGCCGAAATCAGGATCCTTACTACCAATGTCCCATATACGCTTTGCTATCATCGTAGCTATATCCGCCTTTACATTTATATCATCAGCTATGCTAAGCTCTTCAGGGATACGAGCTGAAAAGTCTATTATGACTACATTATTTCTCTCAATGTCTTCTTTTAACTTATCAATTAAGTAGGAGAAGCTCTCCCATTTCTCTAAATCTTTATCATCGGCGGGAAGGTAACTAGATAGCACACTCCTTATAAGTATTTTAGCTCCTGCAACTGTTGATTTCTCTTTTTTCCCTTTCATGGACTTAGACTCTGCAAGTATTTCTAAGTCTTTTATCGTTAGTTTATGTACGTGAGAAACCAATGTCCTAGCATACTTTCTTGAAGCATCAGAGAATCTATATTGTTGTGCTATAATTCTGTCAAGCATAGTTCTAAGATATTCTGTAAGTTCTTCTATCTTTAAGAAACCACAATATATTTTCCACCATTCTATAACCTTTACGGATGCCCTACTTAGAAGTCTTAAATAGTCTTCGCTTAGTTCTTCCTCAGATATACCTAGTATCTCTAGTAGGTATTTTTTATCATTCTCCTTTATTTTCCTCCTTATATTGTCTATTGCCTTCTTAATATTCATAAATTCTCCAGTCCAATCTAAAATTAGAAATCTTAATGGTGGATTTGCTAATGCAGCTCTAGTTATTAGGGTTATGAGTGCTGTTGTTTTTCCTGTTCCTTGAGCCCCAGTTATGAGCAAGCCTTGTCTGACGAGAGGTTTTAGATGTATTTTTACTGGTATTTTAAGTTCCGGAATTTCACCTACTCTTATGCTCCACTTATCTAACGGTTGTGTAATGAACTTTACCATTTCATCTGGACATCGGTAAACATCAGCCTCAGGTTCTATGGGGTATCGCGGTGGGATTATATCTCCACGCTCTTCTATTTCTCCAACTAATAATCCTCTACATTTGTACTTTCTAATGCTCGGGTCTTTTATGGGGCTACCCATGCTTATAGATACATCCTGGTATTCTGTACCAGGTTGGTCAAAGTGAACCTTAATGACTTGGTATACTACGGGCTTTCCGGTTTTCCAATGTTTAACAAAAACGTATGACCAATTAGGGACTTCTTTACCTTTTGATATGGTTATCGGTATATTATCTAGACCGTAATACCTTCCTCTAACACTGTATACATTACCTACTTTTTCAGCATTTTTCATCCATTCTTCAAGCTTATCTTTAATACTACCCTCATTTACCAGGGTCTTTCACCCCATTCCGGAGGTAAAAGTTTCAAATCTTTTAATTTCTGGTAAACTTCAACCAGAGCATGACCATAGATTTCACGCATGAGAGTTGAAGATAGTTTAGCTTTCACATGGGCAATTGCAACAGCAAAAGGTAAGCCATCTATGTATGCTGGGCTAGTACTTCTCACAGCTGTCGAGACAACTAGACTAGCTATTTCATCATCCTTGTCCTTAAGATAGGATGGAAATTCTATTCTAATCGGTGGCGTGAGCGAATCAGGGCTTGTTTTTATGAAGAACCCAAGTATTTCATAGTTTAGCCTATTTATCAATAATTTATCACTTTTAACTTTCTCTTCTAATTTC
>Ga0190367_1001314_pt1 | contig 14616 bp, 17 predicted proteins | sample 4872181011_MG_FD_171838 | JGI IMG/M metagenome (GOLD analysis project Ga0190367, IMG submission 171838) | Hydrothermal vent microbial mat bacterial communities from Southern Trench, Guaymas Basin, Mexico - 4872-18-10-11_MG | ecosystem: Environmental > Aquatic > Marine > Hydrothermal vents >...
TTGCAAATAATAATTCAAGTGCTTGCATCGTTATCGCCTCCTTTACCAGTTTTGCCAAAAATCTTAGGGGGCTTCGCCCCCTTATTAACTTTTTGACTTTTGAGAATTAGCATAGGTTGACAGGCTCAAAAATTAAACTCAAATACAAAATAAAAAATTTTAAAGTTGCAGAAGAAATCATAGTTCTTGTGTTAGTTCTCAATAATTTTAACTCCCTTCACTGCTAATATGGTTCTTTACCAAAAACATTATTGCTACCATAAGGTAGCATAGGGCTGGGACGCCTTACTTGTCTATTATGACATTATACCTATACATCCCCCACTCTACTCATTAAACACTTAGAAACAGAAGTCTTGCTATCTAAAATGAAAAACTTGCAAATTTGATAATTGATGCCAACGCATTAAGATAAAGTTTTATATAAAATAGATTTCTGGTAGAAATTAAAATGAAAAGTTTAGATAAAATTGTTAAAAAATTATGCGCTATTCATGCAATAAAGACTTTAGATGATAATCCTAAAGGTTGGAAGCTAGTTTCTGGAATGTGGAGTCCGTTCTATGTAAATTTAAGATTTTTACCGAGCGTAAAAAACGCTAAGGAAATCCTCAGTTTAATTGGAAGAGAAATGGGGTGCCTCATTAAAAGAGAGTTTCCTGAAGTGACAAAGATAGTTGGCGTGGCAATGGCAGGTGTTCCTATAGCTATAGCTATAACACTAGAAACTGGAATCCCTTGCTGCTACACTAGAAAATTGCCAGTTAAGAACTTAGAAGAATTGGAAAATTTCTTGAAGAGCTATGGAGAACATGCGCTTGTAGAGGGTAATTTGGATGACGGGGAAAGCATTGTTATAGTTGATGACTTAGTAACGACATTTGAGTCTAAATTAATAGCTATCGAGCAAGTAAGGAGAGAAGCTAAAAGAAGAGGCGTTAATATAAAAATAGAAGGCGTTGCTGTAGTAATTGATCGCGAACAGAAAGTTAATGGTAAAACTGCTAAGGAAATTGCAAGAGAGAAAGGGTATAAGCTAGTTTCTCTGCTATCCTTTAAACGTATTATAATTTACATGAAGAGTCAAAATTTAATAACTCCTCAAACCTACGAGAGGATTCTGCAGTATTTAGGAAAATGAAAATAGTTGCTGATATTGGCTCAACAAATCTTAGAGTCGCAATCGGACAGAATGAAATTTTTGAGAAAATTCTTAGAAAAACCCCAAATGACCCTGCCAAATTTATTTCCGAGCTATGCGATGCTATCAGCTATTTTATTGAGAAATATGGGAGGGTTGAATCCATAATATTGAGCATGGCAGGAGTTGTGGATATGGGTAAAGGAATGCTCGTAAGCGTACCAAATCTGAGCAACATTCGAAACTTAGTCATCAAGGAGGAGATAGAAAGAAAATTTGGAATCCCTACTCTAATTATCAATGATTGTAATGCAGCTGTTGTCGGGGAAAAAGAGTTTGGTTGTGCAAATCGCTGCAGAAACGTTATTTATGTTACTATAAGCACTGGAATTGGTGGAGGGATTATAAGCAACAACGAACTCGTTCTAGGGAAAAGTGGAAGCGCTGGTGAGATCGGACACATGGTTATAGATGCAAGCTCCAAGCTTAAATGTTCATGTGGTGGATATGGGCACTGGGAAGCTTTTTGTGGCGGCAACTCCATTCCAAGATTCGTAAAGTATTATATAGAACTCACTAAAAACGGTCCAAGAGAATTGCTTTCTAAGGATTTTGATGCAAAATATTTCTTCAAATACGCGAGAGAAAAAGGAGGTTGCAGCGCTATAATTGAGGAAATCTGCAAGTATAACAGCATTGGTTTGGCAAATCTTGCAAACATTTTTGACCCTGAAATCATTGTTCTTGGCGGGAGAATTATAATGAACAATGCAGATTTACTTCTAGAAAAAATTATAGAAAATCTTGAAAAATATTGCTTATGTAAACTACCAGAAGTAAAATTAACGAAACTAGGGGATGATGTAGGACTTTACGGTTGTTTAGCAGTTTTGAAATATATAAAATTTTAACTTCTCTCAAGTGAGAAGTCTTTATGCGTAAGTGTGAAGTAATTCATATATCTATCTAAAGAGACTTGTTTAACATACTTTGAAGAGGTTTCATTCATGAAACTTTCCGCAGCTTTGTACCTTGTATGCCATATAGGTAGATAACAGTTATTATTGCACCTATATAATAAAACCTAAAATAAAGCATATTAACATTAAAAGAACATCTCTCCCTTCAAATTCAATTCATCTCTTTTTGAGATTAAGTAAATCATATTACAATAAAGGCAATTAAACCGAATATCAACAAAAAGTCCAACAACAAATGAGCAAACAAGCAAAGCCTCTTTAATTTTTCTCTGTTTTTGAAACTTGTAGGCTATAGCAATCCCTTCTTATATAAAAACGCTGCTCTAAAATTTAAGAGTACTCCGCTTTCAAACTAATATTCTTGGAAACACTTTTGTTTTTATAGATGTAGTTCAACGTTAAATTTATAGAATACTTCCTCCCTTCTTTCAAGCCTGCTTCTTTAATTTTAATCTCAATAGGCTTTAACGAATACTTATCAATTGTCTCATTAAGCTCTTTACAAATATGCTTGCCCTCAATGTTAATGCAAACTTCTCTGAGAAGAATATCCTCCCTTGAGCTTACAAGTAGTTTGAAGCAGGGTTTCTCTCCACAAACTTCTAGCACATAATCAATAACTGCCAAACAATAGTATTCAGGTTTCATAACAGAAAATTCTGCATTTAAAACTCTATTGCTTGTTATAACTTCAACTAAATTCCTACCCTCAGTAACATTCCCTTTGATCCACATTAAGGGATAAGATGCAAGTTCAACCTCAGCAACCTCGCCGTTGAGCTTAATAATGCTATTGCAGAACTCCTCCTTCGGCAAACTAATAATTAAGTAAATTTCGTTGAATTGTGGATAAGCTGCAAGGAAAATTATATCATAGTAATGCTTAAAGCCTAGAACATCCTCAAGAAAGTATGTTCTTGAGAGGGTTACCCTATAAACTTCGGCCTTCACTTTAAAGTAATCCTCATAGCTACAGTTGTAAATTTTTGTTAAATTTGCATACCTTTCGCAGGAAATTCTTCCCATTTCCGCTTCTAAAGAAGCCTGTCTCAAAAGTGTGGCATAAGATTTTAAAAAGGCGTTTTTATACTCTGTTTTAGTTTTAGCTGTGAAGGTGGAGACTGCTTTAATATTAGTACTATCAAAACTTTCATTAAGAGCATATACACCATTAGGTAAGAATTTCATAAGAATGCAAAATTTATAGAGGGTTTCGTTAGTTTTCCTATATATTAGGCATTCCTCTATCAAAGTTTTGTTTATAAGACTTTCATTGGCAAGTTGAACGCAACCACTAAAAGCTTTGAGTTTCCAAAGATATTGTCCTAAGTGGATCTGAGATATAATCTGCGAATAAAGAACTAATAATTTATAAATTGCCGAAAATGGTTTGCTTCTTATCTCAGCTTCATAAATATGCTTCCAAAGCTCATTAGAAACGCTTATACTTATATTCTCTATATAGGATTCTTCATCAGAAAGAGGTATTGTAGTTATACTAGCATTTTCAATCAGATCCTCCAGTTTTAATGTCGTTAACTCTCTTGGTGTTGGGCTTCTAGCTAGGAATAAATCCATACTCGCAATCAATACGTTTGCTACTAATCCTAGGAACATCAAGGTTAGTATACTTTTGCTAATGCTAGCCATACTATCCACTCCAAAGAAATATGTTGTGAAATAAATTTCCAAAAACGTAACAGTACTAAGAAAAGAGAAAAATAATATTGGTAGCACTAAAAATTTTAAACTAACTTTTTTGCAAATTTCCTTAAAGTAAAGGAAGAAATAAAGTTAGAACAGCTAAAATCTTTGTTGCAAAGATAGCTAAGAATGACACCTCATCAAAAAGCAGAAAAAGCATTGTCTCTACTATTACCATAGATAAGGATAAGGTTAATGGCGCAATTAAAGAATTTGTTGCATAACAAATCAAATTCGCATAGTTTAATTCAACTTTAAAAACTTTCAAAAACCAGTATGTTAAGAAGGAAATTGCAAGACAGAATATTGTTAATCCAAGAAAATTAAGAAGAATTAGTGGGAAAAATTTTATGTTTAGTTTCAATAATCTGAAAGTCTCAAAAGAAAATGAGGAGAAGAATATTTCTTCAAAAAAAGGGGGAAATTTTTTGATTAAAATAACCGTATAAAATTGCTAAAGAGGCTATCTCAATAATGGAAAATAAAAGCATAAAAAGTGTTAAAAGCATAAGAAAATTTTTTGCATTAAATTCCTTGAAGAACATTAACTTACAATCCTCAAGACTACCCAATTTGGTTCTGAAGGCTAAAAGTAATGAAACTACGAAAAATATAGGGAAAGCGATTATAAGAGAGGTTTTTGATAAAGAAATTGAATCTGCCAATAAATCTTCAATGGTAATTTTTGTGGAAAGGAGAAACTCCTTGCTAAGAAAATCAAGCTTTGCTAATGTGTATGAAATCCCAAAAAAATTGCTAAACAAGCTGCCAGAAAAGTAGCTGATAATAATGCAAGTATTACATTGAATAACAAATTGTAGATCTTCATTAATAGATTGAAAGTTGCGGTCCCTTTTTAACTTTTAAAGACCCGTCTACTTAACACAAACACCACTGAAGCAATATATCAGCGTCAGGGAAAATCTTTTCTTCTAAATTCAAGTTTCCTTTTAATATTAAGCTAATAAATTAATACGAGAGAAGCAATTGGATATACCAAACCAACTGTATCTCTGAAGCTACAACAAGAAATAGGAAGCCAATAATAATGAGCAAATAGTCCAAGTACTTAAAAATCTTGGAGATAAACTTACATAAAAGCTCCGCTCTTTTCGATAATTTTCTCGATACCTTTGCTAATTCTTTCTGGCAAACCCAACAAGTTAACATCAAGAAATCCCTTCACAATCAATGAAGTAGCTTCCTTTTCACTAAAACCCCTGCTCATCAAATAGAGCAATTCCTTCTCGGCAATTTTACCTATGGCAGCCTCATGCGTTAGCTCATTTCCCTCTCCGCAAGCTAATAATTCTGGTACACTCTCCATCTTTGCATTATCCATAAGCAAACCCCTACATTCTACATGGCCCTTACTTCTCGAAAAACCTTCAATTCTGCTTCTTACCTTCACACGACTGTGATCTCTAGCTACAACCCTCGCTATAATCTCAGCGGAACTTGATGACAGGGAAGCAACATCTGATATTTCAACCTTAGCCTCTTTTCGCGATGATACAATGGAGTTGAAGGACATGTTAGCATTATTGCACCTAGCATGAACAACTGCACGAGTTTCACCTTCTCCGAGATGAACATAGTTATGGGTAACTTTTGAACCTTCCTTAGCCACTATATTTGCTGCAGGAAAGGCTCTCATATCTTTTCGCCAGTTATGAATCATTGTATAATGCAATTTGGCATTTTTTCCCACAATAATTTTTGTAGCTCCAACATGCAAGACGCTGGCTTTCATTGAAGTGCATCCTGATAAAATATTCGCATTTGCTCCCTCCTCAATAACAATGCAATTAAAAACTCTTTGCTCATCGAAATCCTTCATTAAAAAGCATGCTTGAAATGGGAACATTATGGTAGCATTTTTCGGTATTCTAATAAAAACACCGCCATCAACATTTTTACCTACTTTTATCCCATACTTCCTTTTTGCATCTTTTATTGTTAAAACTTCAACTTGATTCCTGAAGATGTCATTTATTTCCTTTATAACAACTTCATCATCCACAAGCAAAAAGTTCCCAGCTTTTTCCTTTGAAATTTCAAATCCTACTTTTAGAACCTCCTTGAGTATTTTGCGACTTATTTTCTCAACCATATAATATATAGTTTTATACTTCAGTATAATTATGAAAATTGTAATAGCCATAACTGGAGCATCTGGAGTGAGATATGGTGTTAGGCTGCTTGAGGTTTTGAGTAATAACAAAAATATAGAGCTTCACCTTGTTGTTACGGAAACTGCCAAGAAAATTCTCAAATCCGAAGAGAACTTAGGTTTAGCTTCGCTAAAAAAACTTGTTAGTAGGTGTTATTCCGAAGATGAAATTGACGCAAGCATCGCTTCTGGTTCCTCAAACGTAAATGCGATGGTTATCATCCCCTGTTCTATGAAGACATTAGCGTGTATAGCAAACGGTATAGCATCAAATTTGGTTACAAGGGTTGCAGATGTTATGCTTAAGGAAAGAAAGCCATTAATTCTTGTTACTAGGGAGACTCCTCTGAATTTAATTCATTTAGGGAATATGTTAAAGGTAGCAAAAGCTGGGGCAATAGTTATGCCAGCCTGTCCAGCTTTTTATATAAAACCTATGGGTATTAATGACTTAGTCGATTTCATTGCTGGTAGAGTTTTAGATATTCTGAACATCAATCATAATCTTTATAGAAGATATTGCAAAAAGTGACCTCCTTCCAGGCTGGATCACAGCAGCTCCTGACCGCAGGATATACCCATTCACCTCCTCACCCTATCGGACGGGACCTTCTTAGCGACTGACAGTAAAAATCTAAACAAAAGTTTTCTCAAGCACCTCAATATCATCTATCTTTCCGTCCCCATCCTTGTCCAAACCCTTAGCTATGCAATAAAAATCCCTTCCTACTTTATAATTGCTAAGAATTTCCTCAAATTCTTTTGTTACAGCAATTATAGCTGCCTTTGTTCCTTCAAATCTTAATCCAGCCAGTAGTATTATAACCTTAGATTTATCCCAGGGATTTCTTATTTTTGCTATTAGGCAACAATTTTCATCGTAATAATCTTTTTTCGTGATTTCAGAATAGATCTTCCATCTCTTCTCCCACTTAAATTTAACCTTTAACTCTTCATTTATCTCATAAGCAATAATGTTGGTTATGGGACCTCCTATAATTATCATATTTCGTTTTTCAGCATCCTCAGCTCTAACCTCTGTATCAAGCTTAACTATAAATCTATTGCCAGTTTCGCAGAAATTTCCCAAAAACATTGCTAAGTGTATTGCATAATGTGAGTCTCTTGCAGAAGTTAGAAATGGTCCATGCTGCAAAGGTGAGCCAACAACTATTGACCCATTAAAAGCATTATCTTTAATAAATTCGTAGAAAAACTGTTCAACAAGCTTATATTTAGGTTTTGCAAAATCAACAGCTTTATCTTTTATAATCATACCAAACGACTCGGCTTTAAGTGCATAATACTTTTTCATGACACCTCTAACGCTTTCTTCCCGAACAACATCAATGAAACCGGCTTTCTCAAGTTTTCTGATGTGATAGTAAAGTCTTTGCTCGTGCATCTTCAGCTTCTTCGCAAGATCCTTTGGACATTGTGGCTCCTTAAGCTCCTCCAAAATCTTTAAACTCTCCTTGCTTAGTAAGGCAAAGCTATTTTTATCTAAAATCTCAATATTCCTTGCTAAACTCCTACCACCCCTCCTCTCAACAAGTAAGCACCTCATTAAAAATTTTTCATACAATGTTATAAAAAATTTTTTAACAATATGGAAATTATTTTAGTAAATTTTTTAATAATTAATGCAAAAAATAAGTATGTGTGCGGAATAATCGGTTTCATAACGAATAATAGCGAAGCAAGTAAAATAGCTTTTAGATGTTTGAAGAATTTGGAATATAGAGGTTACGATAGTTGTGGTGGCGCATCTTTACATGAAGGCATGATTATTTTTAAGAAGGGGGTTGGAAAAATAGATGAAGTTGAGGAAAAGCTAAGATTAAGCGAATTACCTGGAAACGTAGTAATATATCACACTAGATGGGCAACACATGGTAAAGTGTCCGAGCGTAATGCCCACCCTCATTTCGATTGTAAAAAGGAGCTTGCTATAGTTCACAACGGTATTATCGAAAATTTCCTTGAAATTAAGAAGGAACTTGAGAAAAAGGGTCACGAATTCAAAAGCGAAACAGACACAGAGATAATCGCTCATCTGATAGAGGATATGCTTAAAGAGAAGGGAAACGTTTTTGATGCTACAGTAAGTGCGTTGAAGTTGCTTGAAGGTTCCTATGCACTTTTAGTTTTGCATAAAGGTTTTGAAGGTATGATTGCTGCAAGGAAAGGCTCCCCTTTAGTTCTGGGTGTTGCAGAAAATGGTTTATTCGCGTCAAGCGATATTCCGTCGTTCCTTGAATTTACAAGAAATGTTGTTTACCTAAAGGATGGTGATGTTGCTCTCCTAAAGCCAGACGAATTCAGGATTTTTAATTTGTACGAGGAGAAGTGGATTAATAGACAAATTGATACTGTAGAGTGGGACATTGAAAAAGCAAAAAAAGGCGAGTTTGAGCATTATATGCTTAAGGAAATATGCGAGCAAGTGGAAACTATAAAGCGTGCAATAATGCAAGATGAGCGCATTATAAACGATGTTGTTAAAGAAATGATAAAGGCCAGGGGAGTGTTTTTCGTTGGTTGTGGGACTAGCTACCATGCCTGCGTAGCTGCAAGCTACATTTTTTCAAAGATTGCCAATATGCACGTCAACGTTGTACTTGCTTCTGAATTTCCGAATTTTGAACATTTTATTTGCAAAGATACGCTAGTATTTGCTGTATCTCAGAGCGGAGAGACATACGATGTTCTTGAAGCAGTGAGAGCCGCTAGAAAAAGAAACGCTAAGGTTATCTCAATAGTAAATGTTATGGGTTCCACCCTAACTAATGAATCTGACAAATTTCTTTTGATGAACGCAGGTCCAGAAATTAGTGTTGTAGCAACAAAAACTTATACCGCTCAGCTCGCGTTGTTGAGTTTGTTAGCATATGCTCTAGTTGGGAAAATAGATGAATGCAAGGATAAGCTAAACTACTTATGGAATATAATTTATCACCTAACCGCAAGGAGCACGAGAGAAAAAATTAAGGAACTTGCGGAAAAATTAAGGAATGCTGAGCATATATTCTGCATAGGCAGGGGATTGCAATATGCTACTGCCATGGAGGCTTCTTTGAAAATAAAGGAGGTAAGTTATATTCATGCTGAAGCTTTGGCAGGTGGTGAGCTAAAACATGGCACTTTAGCATTAATTGAAAATGATGTGCCATGCATTGTTTTTGTTTCTAAGGAAAACGAAAAGGAAATCTTAAGCAATGCTATAGAAATAAAGAGCAGAGGTGGTAAAATAATAGGGGTTGCAAGCGAAAATAATAAGGTATTCGATGAGTGGATAAAAGTGCCAGAGGCTAGCATATTCAACCCAATTATTCAAATTATTCCTATTCAGTTACTCGCATATTATCTTGCAGTTCTTAGAGGTTGCGATCCAGACAAACCCAGAAATCTGGCAAAAAGTGTAACAGTAAAGTGATTAACCGTAAATCTCAACCTTTCTATTCCCCCTGCCTCTAATATATACCCCCATAACTTTATCTATAGCGCTCATGAAATCCTTCATACAGACTTTCGCATCATTACGCCTGATTGCAAAATAGGCGGCCTCTATAACTATAGCTTTTAATTCTGCTCCAGAAGCACCATCCGTCATCCCAGCAATTTTTCTTAAATCTACATCCTCACCAATAGCCATTCTGCGTGTATGAATCTTCAGAATTTCAACCCTCTCCCCAAGATTTGGTAGAGGGAACTCTATAAGCCTATCAAACCTACCCGGCCTTAAAATTGCTTCATCAAGAATATCAATTCTGTTCGTTGCGCCAATTATCTTAACATCTTCCAGTGAATCAAAACCGTCTATGCAGGATAGCAACTGCATTAGTGTTCTCTGAACTTCTCTATCTCCACCAGTTCCAATATCCAAGCGCTTTGATGCGATTGCATCTACCTCATCAATAAACACTATACTTGGGGCTTTCTCTTTTGCAAGTCTGAATAACTCCCTAACAAGCCTTGCTCCCTCCCCAATGAACTTCTGAACGAGTTCAGATGCTACTAACCTTATAAATGTAGCATCAGTCTCGTTAGCCACAGCCTTAGCAAGCAAGGTCTTTCCTGTGCCTGGGGGACCGTAGAATAAAACACCCTTAGGAGGCTCCACACCAAGCTTTTCAAATAAGTCAGGTTTTCTAAGTGGAAGCTCTATTAACTCTCTAACCTCCCTAATCTGCTCTTTTAATCCACCAATATCATTATAAGTAATATTTGGCTTCTCAATGACCTCCATACTCGTAACTAGCAAATCCTTTTCATATGGCAAAACATCAACTATCGAAAGTGTTCTTTGGTTTAGTGCAACTCTAACCCCTGGCTTTAAGGCATCTCTATCAACACAACCAGCAATATTAACGACGAAACGAGGTCCCGTTGAACTTTTTACTATAGCTCTATTCTCGTCAAGAACTTCGATAAGTCTCCCCACAAGTAAGGGAGGTTTCTTTAATTTCTCAAGTTCCGCCTCAAGTTTCGCAACTCTTTGCTTTAAGCTTCTATTTTCAAGAATTACATAATAATGCTCTCTTTCCAAACGCTTAACTCTGTCAAGGAGCTTCGTGTATTCCCAATTCTGCTTAACGACATCCGTGGTCATCTATATTAATTATTTTTAAGTCAATTTTTATTATTATTTCCATATGGAATGCGAGATATGTGGGCGCAAGACCGATAGGCTTTTTGAGATATACGTTGAGGGAACCAACTTAAGAGTATGCAGCATTTGCTCAAAATGCTTTACTTCAACAAGGAAGTTTGGAAAAAAAGAAAAGTTTTCACATAAATTAAGAAGCTACTCTAAGGAAATGAGTCATAAGCAAGAATATGATGCTAAGGTGGTTGGTGATGTTCTAAGAAAAATAAGAATGCGATATAGATTAACGCAAAAACAGCTTAGTCAGATCCTATGTGTTAGAGAATCAATTATAAGAAGAATAGAGAGAGGAGAGTTAAAACCGGATGCTAGTATTGTGAGGAGAGTTGAAAAGCAATTTAAAGTAGAAATACAACCGGAACGTGATGAGAACCTTGATAAAATACTTAGCGGGGAAGTTGAGGATAGCTTTCGCACAATAAAGCAAGAGCCGTTAACTCTTGGAGATGTTGTGAAGATTAGAGTTATAAAGAGAAAGTAGTAGAATTTACTAATTAACATCGACTCCTTAGTTTTCAGCACTTATGTCCAAAAGTAAGTTACAAATTGTGTTGCATCTCTAAATTTTTTCTTGACGATAACTTAACGAATTGTTAAGTTTTTGAGTTAACATTAGCTTAACATAAAAAGACTACGGATAACTTAACTCCTCTCTTAGTTTTTTAAATCTTTCAACAGAGTCTTTACCAATTATTCGCTTTTCATACCATTTCTCGAATTTTTTTAGAGCCTCCTCAAAACTGATCTCTTCAGTTTCTTCAATTAAGCAATCTGCATAGCAAACAATTTTTTCCTCAATGCTTTCAGGAATATAATCCTTCTCGGGCAAGCCCGCTCTCTTAGCTTCCTTTCTGCTTATTCCAGAGCCAATGTGTCTTTCAACGATTTTAATAACTCTCTCATCAACACCCCTTCTCCTCAAAATCTCCGCTCCAACAATACCATGCTTAACGCTATGTGTTCTACTCCTACCTACATCATGAAGAAATGCCCCTGCTTCTACAAGATTTAAATCAATCTTTACCCCTCGCTCCCTAAGTTTTTTTGCAATTTTTCTCGCAAGCCATGCTACAGCTTTACAATGCTCAATGATTCTAACTGGACATCCCTCCTTCCTTAAAATTTCCAAACACTCTCTTTTTGTCAGCACCTTAATTTAATTAAGAGGTTTTGTTCTAATATTAAAATGGTTGATGTAACTGTAATAATTGGTAGTAAGTCAGATAGGGAATTCGCTAGAAGAGTTGCCGAAGTGTTGGAAGAGTTTGAAGTAAAATATGAAATAAGAGTAGCCTCCGCTCATAGAACCCCAGAAAAGGTTATAGAAATAGCGAAGAATAGTGAGGCTAAAGTATTTATTTGTGTTGCTGGGTTAGCATGTCATTTGTCTGGAGTAGTTGCTGCACATACTCTTAAACCAGTTATCGCTTTACCTTTAGCAAGAGGCATACTTGGTTTAGATGCTTTGCTTTCAGCAGTTCAGATGCCCCCCGGTATACCTGTTGCATGTGTGGGTATTGATAACGCTAAAAACGCCGCTTTACTTGCCATTGAAATTCTTGCTTTAAGTGATGAAAATTTGAGAAAAAAGCTTAAAGAATACAGAGAAAAATTGAAAAGAGAGGTTGAAAACGGTGATGCAGAAATCTCTAAATCTCTATAAATTTTTTAATAAATCTTTTATACCATTCATTAAACTTCCTTTTCGTAATAATGTGGATTTCAAATACATCCCTGCCTTCTATGTCTTTTAAAATTTTTCCAATAACTTCAGCTTTATTTTTAACATCCTCTTTAGTTACTATTGCTATATCTATATCACTTAAACCAATAGAAAATTTTCCCTCAACAACACTTCCAAAAACATAAACCTCGATATCATCACCTAATTCTTTTTTAGCACTCTCCTTAATCTTTTTAGCATATTCTAAATAATTTTCAAAAATTTTTTTCCTTTCTAAGTAGACCTCTCGCAAAAACATATTTCATAGATCTTTTTTAATATTCTAAATCCTTCTTTGACGTCCCTTTCCGTAAAAGTCTCAACTAAATATCTTCCACTTATATAGGCTTGTTCTATTCTCTTCAAAACAAAGTATTCCTTATCAAGAAGGTCTCTGATGTCCCGATCTTTTGTAACCTTATATAAATCGTCTAGAAGTTTTGTTATTTTATGGGTTTTCTCATGATAGCCAGTAAGCTCCAGCAATTTCGCCTTTAAAATAAGTTGAATTGCTTGTTCAATATGCACTAAAGCTATATCATAGTTCTTGTTCTCAAAGTCAATTTTAGCATCTCTTTCAAACACCTTTGCACGCATCAGCATAACTTCTATCTCTTCTTTCATAGCTTTAAGTTTAGAATGAAAAAATTTAAACATAAACTTTTCTACATTATTTAAAAATGGCAGTTCACCCGATAGAGTATCGCTATTATACCCAAGAGATGAAAAAAATCTGGAGTGAAGAGCACAAATTGGAACTTCTACTGAAAGTTGAAGCTGCCTTGGCAAAAGCTCACGCAAAACTTGGGAATATTCCAAAAGAAGCTGCTGAGGAAATTGCAAAAAAAGCTAATTTGAAGCATGTTTCTCTTGAAGAGGTTAAGGCTGAGGAAGCTAGAATCAAGCATGACATCATGGCAATTGTGAGGGTTCTCGCTAAGAAATGCAAGGAATATGGCAAATATGTCCATCTTGGTGCTACTAGCTACGATATTGTAGATTGTGCATTAGCTCTGCAATTTAAGGAATCCATCAAAATTATTGAGAGTAGGCTAAAAAAATTGAAGAGTACTTTGCTTAGTTTAGCTGAAAAATACAAAAATTTAGTTTGCATAGGCAGAACCCATGGTCAGCATGCCTTGCCAACAACTTTTGGCCTAAAATTTGCAATTTTTGCCTACGAAATACATAGGCACATTGAAAGACTTAACGAAGCTAAAAAAAGAATTATCTGTGGTAAAATGAGTGGTGCAGTTGGTACACAAGCTGGATTCGGTAAGCATGCAACTAAATTGCAGGAAATTGTTGCCAAAGATCTCGGTATTAACTATGCATTAGTTTCAAATCAAATTGTGCAGAGGGATAGGCACGCCGAAATAATTTTCATACTAGCGTTAATTGCAAGTACGTTGGATAAGATTTTCACTGAAATCAGAAATCTGCAGCGCACTGAAATTGCTGAAGTTTTCGAACACTTCGAGAAGGAGAGTCAAGTTGGTTCTTCTACAATGCCTCATAAGCAAAATCCTTGGCGCAGCGAACGTATTTGCGGTATTGCAAGAGTTATAAGAGGATTCGTCATTCCCGCGCTAGAAAATATTGTTTTGTGGCATGAAAGAGATTTAACAAATTCTTCATGCGAAAGAATAATGCTAGCTGAGGTTTTTGTACTGACAGATTTCATTTTAAAAGAAGCTATCGATATCCTCAGCAAAATAGAGATTAATGAAAAGAACGTTAAAAAGAATCTATTTTTGCTTAAGGGTATAAATATGGCTGAAGCTGTTATGATAAAGCTCGTTGAAAAAGGCATGAGTAGGCAGGAAGCTCACGAATTGCTTAGGCAGCTTGCAATCAAAGCCTATGAGGACGAAAAAGAGTTTAAGGAAGTTTTGATTAGTAATCAGATTATTAGAAAATATTTGAGCAAAAAAGAAGTTGAGGAGGTATTGAACCCCTACAATTACATTGGAACAGCAATCGAACAGGTTGATAAGCTTATAAAAGAATTGAGTTAAGTAGGTGTTCGCGAGCATTAACTAGTGTACCTTACATTATCTTCAAAAATTTAAAATTACACTATAAAGTGAAAATGATGTTAAACGAAGCTAAATGGAAGCATATTCAAGAACTTCAAAAGGGTTCGCAACAGTTTTCGATTCAAGTAGCATCAAGTAACATCAAGCAATTTTAAATATCAAAATCTTTATAAACTATTTTGGGTTA
>Ga0190367_1001316_pt1 | contig 14611 bp, 15 predicted proteins | sample 4872181011_MG_FD_171838 | JGI IMG/M metagenome (GOLD analysis project Ga0190367, IMG submission 171838) | Hydrothermal vent microbial mat bacterial communities from Southern Trench, Guaymas Basin, Mexico - 4872-18-10-11_MG | ecosystem: Environmental > Aquatic > Marine > Hydrothermal vents >...
AGAAACAGATTTAGAATTCAGACTTTCCAAGAAAATTTCCTTTTTCTTCAGTTTTACTTACCAACATGTAAGATTTGAAAAATACAAAACCTTTGACATCTTCTTAGGAAAACCTGTTTCCTACGAAGGAAATCGTGTACCTCATGTTCCAAGATGGATAATAAGTGGGGGAATAAAGACTCATCTTCCATTAGGTTTAAAAGTAACTTTTACAGGAAACTGGCGCGACGACGAGTATGCAGATCCTGCAAATAAGTTAAGAATTCCTGACCGTCTGCTGTGTGATCTGAGGTTAGATTATGAAAAGAAGTGGGGCTCTTTTTACCTTTTGATCAATAACCTTTTTGACAAGGATTATATTGAAGAAAGATGGCCTGGATGGGGAATAGCTCCTGGAGCAGGAACAAGATACATGATTGGTTTTTCAATAAGATTTTAGCTAAAACTATTACAGGAGGTGTTAAAGATGCAAGAGTTTAAAGTGGCTTTTGTTGTTGGACACAGCAGTGCTGTTATATCAGTTCTGGCAAAGGCAGTAAAAGAGGTGCAAAATGAGGGATTCCCTATCTGTGTTCAGGCCAGAGCACAAGAGCAAGAGATTGAACCTGAATTTTGGAATTGGCTAAAGCATGAAGCAGATGCAGTGGTCCTTAATGTTCATCCTACTGAAAATAACTATGAAACACTAAAGGAAACCTTATCTCAATTAAAGATTCCTGTATTTTCCATAGAATATGGAGGAGAACCGTTAAGCAGAAATGTTAGTCCTGAAGCTTTAGCAATGGTAAGCAAGTATTTTGTAATGGGTGGGAAAGAGAATCTTAAAAACCTTCTGCTATATCTGGCCAATTATTGTGGCAGGCTTCAAAGAGAGATCTCTCCTCCTAAGGATATTCCATGGTGTGGAATCTATCATCCTGACTCTTCTCAAGTATTTAACTCACTTAGTTCCTATAAAAGCTGGTATAGAAAAAATAAAGGAGAAAGAAGATATAAGGTAGGAATTCTATTTTGGAGAAACGAATGGGTGGAAGAGGATCTCAGCGTATGTAATGCCTTAATCAGGGAATTTGAGAATAGAGGAGTAGAGGTAGTTCCAGTATTTACTTTTATGGGATTAAAGGGTGGTGCAGCATATCCTGGGGTTGAACAGTATGATGCAACAACTTTTTTTATGGAAGAAGACAGACCTTATATTGATCTTTTGGTAGATAGACAAGGCTTTTTCTTGGTATCTACTCCTTCAGGAAGTTGGGTGGATTCATCTACTGAAGGGGTTAAGTTCTTAAAGAAACTTAACATTCCGGTCATAAAGGCAATTACTCCCTATTACAAAAGTATTGAAGAATGGAGAAAAGACGAAGAAGGAATTGATCCCTTAACAATAGCAATGGATGTAAGCATGCCAGAAGTTGAAGGAATAATTGAGCCTATAGTAGTAGGGGCTACAGAGAAGGTTGAGGAGAAAACCATTGGAGGAACTTATAATCATCGTAAACCAATAAAAGAACAGGTGGAATTTTTGGTAGAAAGGGCCTTAAGGTGGATACGGCTTAAGGAAATACCTCCTAATGAAAAAAAGGTAGCTATTGTCCTACATAACAATCCCTGTGCCAGTGTTGAAGCAACAGTTGGTATGGGATTTGGTTTGGATACAATGGAAAGTGTAGTAAGGATATTAAAAGAGATGAGAAAAAGAGGTTACCATCTGGAAGGAGAGGTGCCAGAAACCTCAAAGGAACTTGCAGATACCATCTTGGGGAAAAAGGCTATACCAGAGTTCAGATGGACTCCTATATCTGAAGTGGTAAAAAATGGAGGAGCAGCAGATCTCTTAGACATAGAAGAATACCTAAGATGGTTTGAAGAGATTCCAGAAGAAAAGCGTAGAGAAATTATAGAAACATGGGGAGACCCATATAGTTTACTTAAAGAGGAAACCTCACAGGATGAAGAAAAGAAAAAATGGACTAAATTGAGCTTAGGTCTTTATCAAGGAAAGATAGTTATTCCAGGTCTTAAATGGGGAAATGTATTTCTCTGTATACAACCCAAAAGAGGATGTGCTGGAGCCAGGTGTGATGGACAAGTATGTAAGATCCTTCATGATCCAAACTGTCCTCCACCTCATCAGTGGATAGCAGTATACAAATGGATAGATAAAGTATTTAAAGCTGACATCATTGTGCATGTAGGAACACATGGTTATCTTGAATTCTTGCCAGGTAAAGGATGTGGTTTAAGTCCTCTATGTTATCCCCAGATTTCCATAGGCACAATTCCACATCTTTATATCTACAATATAGACAATCCTATGGAAGGAATTACAGCTAAGCGCAGAAGTTATGCAACTATTATTGATCATCTTACTCCGGTTATGAAACCCACTGAGACTTATGGAAAGTTAGATCAGCTGGAGGAACTTTTAGATCAATATCAAAAAGCAAAGACTACAAATGATAAGGCAAGGCTTCAGGTAATATTTCGCTCAATAGTAGAGAAGGCAAAGGAAGCTAATCTTTATATAGACTTTTCAAAGGAAGAGGAACTTATTGAATACCTTCATGGAAAGCTGACCCTCTTCAGGGAAACCCAAATAAGAGATGGTCTTCATATATTTGGCCAGGCTCCTGAAGGTGAAGGTCTTATAAATCTTCTTGTAGCTATGATGCGCTTTGATGCTCCTGATCGTCCTTCTATTAGAAGAGCTATTTTAGAATCAATGGGCCTTAATTATGACAAGATTTTAGACAATCCCACGGATTTTAATCCGAGATTTTCCAAAACTAATGGTGAACTTTTGGATTTAGCAACTCATATAGCCTTGGATATAATGACAGAAATTTTAAAAAGAGCTTCTTTAGATACAATCTCTCAGATTTCTGACAGGGAAATTTTAGAAGTATGCCGTTCCATTATAGGAGAAAAATATGCCAAAAAATGGACTGAAAAAGAGGAGCAAAAATTGCTGGATTCTATTAGATTTGGGATCTCATTGATTCCTAAGGTCCAAGAGGTAAGAAATGAGATGGAAAACCTGTTTTCTGGATTTGAAGGAACTTATATAGAACCTGGGCCTGCTGGTTCAATAATCAGAGGAAGAATAGATGTCCTTCCTACTGGCAGAAACTTTTATGCAGTAGATCCATTACGCATACCTACTCCTGCTGCATGGCAAGTAGGAATGAAATTGGCAGAGGAATTAATAAAATTTTACAAGGAGAAAAACGGAAGCTATCCGGAAAATATAGGTTTTGTAGAATGGTGTATTGATCCATTTAGAGCAGATGGAGAAGGAGTAGCCCAGATCCTTTACACCATGGGAACAAGACCAGTATGGGACGAAAGCGGTATGGTAAAAGATGTTGAAGTCATACCTCTGGAAGAACTTGGAAGACCAAGAATAGACTGCACAGTAAGGGTAGACGGAATATTTAGAGACACCATGCCAAATTTGATGGAACTTATAGATAAGGCAGTAAGAAAGGTGGCATTTCTTGATGAACCATTAGAGTATAACTTTATAAAAAAACATGTCGTTGAAATGATGAAAATTTTGGATAAAGGTGGTGAAGACAAAGACAAAATTTTTAGAAAAGCTACATATAGGGTATTTTCTGAGAAACCAGGCACAGTAGGAGATGGGGTAAACTATGCTGTTTATGCTTCTGCTTGGAAAGAAAAAGATGATTTAGCTGAGGTTTGGATTGACTGGGGAAGTTATGCTTATGGAGAAGGAGTGCGTGGAGAGAGTGCGCATAGGGAATTAGTAAGTCTTTTAAAAAGCGTAAATGTTACTTATGAAAAATTAGAATCAGACGATTTTGACACCTTAGATTGTTGCTGCTTCTATGGCTATCATGGAGGATTTACCTGTGCTGCTGAAACTGTCTCTGGTAAAAAAGTAGAAGTTTACTTTGGAGATACACGAGATCCAGAAAGACCAAGTGTAAGAGAGATGAAGGAAGAGATGGAACGGACAGTAAGGACAAGACTTCTAAATCCAGCCTGGATTGAAGGAAAAAAACGTCATGGTTATAAAGGTGCTGCAGATATATCTGAAAGGATAGGAAGGGTCTATGGTTGGGCAGCTACTGCAGATATAATTGAAAACTGGGTATTTGATGGTATTGTTGATACCTTTGTAGCTGATAAAGAGATGAGAAAATGGTTTGAAGAAAATAATCCATGGGCACTTGAAGAGATAGCAAGACGTCTGTTAGAAGCAGCAGAGCGTGGTATCTATAAAGCAGATGAAGAACATCTTAAAAAACTAAAAGAGGCTTATTTAGAAATAGAAGGATTTATAGAAGAAAAACTTGGTGATGTTAAAGAAGATTTCCAGGGAGGAGAAATAACAATACTAACCAGAGAAGATGTTAAATCCTGGAATGATAAAGTAAAAGAAAAAATAGAAGAGTGGAAAAAATATATTTAAACCTGTCAACTGATCAAGATCATTAAATCACTTGTTGCAGAACAAATAGAGGCGTATGTTCGGGAGCATGAAGAAAAGATGAAGGAATTTTCTCTTTTAGAGAGGATTATTCGGGTGGAAGAAGAACTTAAGGCACAGAGGGAAATTATTGCATCTTTGCAGAGGGAAATGAATGCAAGGTTTGAATCAGTTGAAAAGCGTCTTTCATTTCTTCAGTGGTTTATGGCAGGAGGATTTACTTTTATTTCCATCCTTATCACCTTAGTTAACTTTTTGAAATAGTGATTTTTCTTAACAAAAAAGTTGACACAGGAAGGAATTTTAATTAAAAGTAAGAAAAAACTGGCGAGAAGCCAGCAATTTTAAACATTTAAAAGAAAATAAAGCCAGGAAGGCTTTGGGCGTGAAGCCCAAGCTTTCCTGGCTTTTTTCTTTGAAAAACTGAAAGGAGGTTTGCCATGAGAAAGATCATTGTGTTTCTTATCCTTTTTGCTTTCTCAAAGGCTCTTGCACATGACATGTGGATAAATCTTAGTTCATACAGACTAAAGCCTTCTGATTCAATAAGCCTTACTGTTAGTTATGGTCACAGATATCTTATTCCTGGTGGTGAGTTTATGAAAAGAGATGATGTTGAAAAGATTTATGCAATAGGGCCTGATGGAAAAAAGATACCTTTATCTTTCATAAATGAGATTGAATCAAGAAGTGAGCCAATTCTTAAAAATGGAACATATCTTGTTGTATGCACAAAAAAAGGAGGATTTTTCACAAAGACTGTTCAGGGATATAAGCGCTCTCCTAAAAAAGGACTAAAAGGTGTTATCTATTGCAAGTATTCAGTAAAGAATGCAAAGGCTATATTCTGTGTAGGATCTCCAAAAGGAGATGTATTTAAGAAAAGGATTGGTCTTGAACTTGAAATAATCCCTCTAAAAGATCCTTCTCTTCTTAAAGCAGGAGACTATCTTCCAATAAAGGTCCTTTTTAGAGGAAAGCCTCTTTCAAAGGAATATGTATTTGCAACATATGCAGGATTTTCTTCTGAAAAGAATGTATTTGCATATGCAACAAGAACAGATTCTCAGGGAATTGCAAAAGTAAAGATACTCAGATCTGGTATATGGCTTGTTGTTGTAAGACATTCTGTTCCATATCCTGACCCAAAAAAGTGCGATAAGATAAGCTGCCAGTCTGCTCTTACATTTGAAGTAAAATAAGGAGGAGAAATCTATGATAAGGATAATCCTTCTTTTACTTCTTTTTGCAGGATCTTCAGCTGCTCAGGACATTGTAAGACTTGCTCCAATAACTGTTATAGGAAAGAAGGAAAAAGGTGCAATAAGAGTTCCTGCTCCAGTAGAAACAGTTACTCCAAAGCTTTTAAGGTCAATAAACTACACAGGAACAGAAGACCTTCTTCGCTATCTTCCAAACCTTTATGTAAGAAAGATATATCCTGGAAGCACAAACATGCCTCTTGTAATAAGGGGAAATAGCACATATCAGACAGCAAGATCACTTGTCCTTGTAGATAACATTATGATCAGCAATCCACTTAATGCAGGACACGGTTATGCACCAAGATGGCATATGGTTGCACCAGAAGAAATAGAAAGAATAGATGTCATCTACGGTCCATTTTCTGCTCTATATGGTGGAAATACAATTGGTGGAGCAGCAATAATAAGGACAAGACTTCCTGAAAAAAGAGAGATCCATATAAGTGGCTCTTATATGTATCATCCATTCAGGGAATTCAGGACAAATGATGAACTTAATGGATTCAGTGCTCATTTTTCTTATGGAGACAAGTTCTTTGATAGACTCCGTTTCTTCTTCCTCTATGACAGACAGGACTTTGAAGTTCAGCCAATAATGTTTGCAACACTCAAAAAGGATTCAGGAGGAGCTCCAGCAGGAAATCCTGTATCAGGATGGGAGTCTGACATAAGCTGCACAGGTGATCCTATATATGTAATTGGTGCATACAGCAAAGCAGACATAAAAAACGACCTTTTTAAGATAAAGCTTGGATATGACATAAATGAATTTACACAGCTTGAATTTGACTGGGTTTTTTGGGATCATGAACAGGACTATCCTTCTCCTGAGACATATCTGAGGGATCTGAATGGAAATCCAGTATGGAGTGGAACAGTAGACATTCTTGGAAGGTCTTATAAGATTAAGGAATCTACATTTTACTATAGAGAAAAAGAAGGAAAGGACTACCTTTATGCACTTCACTTTAGAAGAAGACCAAAGAAAGGTCTATCCATAGAAACGACTCTTTCATACTATGACATGAACAAAGATCTTTCAAAGAAATCATCTACTTCTCCTCCTTTTTCAAAAGAAGGAGGAAAAGGATCTGTTCAGGACAATGATGGAGGATGGTTTACATTTAATCTGATACTCGGATATCCTTTAGAAGCTTTTGGAAGACATAATCTCAAACTCGGATATTACTTAGAAAGAGCATTTATTGATACATGGTCATACAATGCATCAGACTGGAAAGAGGACATAAGGACATCTCTTACACTTCATTCAGAAGGAAAGACACAGACTCATGCATTCTTTTTTGAAGACATATGGGACATAACTCCAAAATGGACACTTTATCTTGGTGGAAGGTATGAAAGATGGAAAGGATTTGATGCAGAGAAAGAAAGGGATACATCAAAAGGAAGGGTAAGGATTCATCTTGATACAAGACACAAGGAATATTTTTCTCCAAAGTTTGGAATAAACTACAGACCAAAAAAAGACTTGAGTCTAAGACTTTCTCTTGCAAAGGCATACAGATTCCCTACAGTAGGAGAGATGTATCAGGGAGGGATAGACAGCTCAGGATATCTTATAAAGGCAAATCCGAATCTTAATCCAGAAGAGGTCTATTCAATAGATCTCAGTGCTACAAAGTTTCTTGGAGAACTTGGAAAGATAAGGCTAAGCTGGTGGTTCAGCTGGGAAAAGAATACAATCTTCAAACAGACAAATGTATATACAGGGGTAAAGAACTTTCAGAACATAGACCGTGTAAGGAAATGGGGAGTTGAGCTTTCAGCAGAAAAAAGAGATTTCCTTATAAAAAGGATGTATGGAATGATCAGTGTAAGCTACACAGATGCAGAGATAAAAAAGAACAGGAATCTTCCTTCTTCAGAAGACAAGGACTTTCCAAGAGTTCCTCACTGGATCATAAAAAGCATGTTGAGCTATAGCCCTTTAGAAAAGCTTACACTTTCTGTTTCACAAAGGTATGCAAGCAAACAGTGGACTACACTCACAAATGAAGACAGAAGAAGTGGATATGGATGTGTTGAGGATTATCTTGTATTTGAATTTAAAGGAGTTTACAGGATAAAGAAAGGTCTTAGTCTTTCTTTTGGAGTGGATAACATTGCTGATGTCCTCTATCATGTATATCATCCATATCCAAGGAGGACATTCTATTTTTCACTGAACTATGATTACCATTAAAGCAGTTATTATCATAATCTTTTCTTTTGAATGTGCATTTGCTCATGGTGTAAGGGGAAGGATAAAAAAAGGTGGAATTGTTGTAAAGGCAGAATATGATACAGGAGAGCCAATGAGCTATGCAAAGGTTGAGGTATTTTCTCCTGACATGAAGCTATTTCAGTCAGGAAGAACAGACAGGAATGGTTGTTTTTGCTTCTTTCCTGACAGAAAAGGAAGATGGAAAGTCATAGTTGATGATGAGATAGGACACAGGCTTACGGTTATTGTTCCAGTTGATGAGAAGATGAATCTTGAGTTTAAAGAAAAAAGAGAATCTGTTTTTTTAAAGACACTGATTGGTATCTTTTTTATCTTTTGCTTTTTTGCAGCTTTTATGCTCCTGAAAAAGAAGCTTTAGGATATTTTCAGCATATCTTTTTTGTGAAGGATATTTTTTAGCTTTTTTAAATGCAAAAACTGCCCTCCTTTTTTCACCTGCCTTAAGAAAGCTGTATCCTGCCATAAGCCAGCTTTTTCCAGGATCTATTCCAACTTTTGCAGCTTTTTCAAAAAAGATTCCTGCCTCCCTGTATCTTTTAAGCTTATAGAGGATTTCTGCTTTTAGAAGAATGAATTTCTTCTTTTTTGGATAAGCCTTGAGAATTTTGTCTATGTATTTCAGTGCTTCTTTTTCTCTGTGAATCCTTATATAGCAGTATGCAATCTGCTCCATTATCTCTTCCTCAGGCTTTTTTATTCCTTTATAAAATGAGATTGCCTTTTTTGGGATGTTTAAGATAAGGCAAAGTTTTGCAGCAGTCTTTTTTTCCTCATCTGTAAGTGGTTCAAGAAATCCTTTTATGATAAGAGAAGAAAGTGCATCCTTGTATCTCTTTTTTTTGAGATATACATAAGAAAGCATCTTCCACCAGTATGGATCAGTTGGATCTTCCTTGATGAGCCTTTTCAGGTAAACGAGAGCTCTTTCCTCCATATTCAGGCTCATATATATGTAAATCCTCGTCTTTTTCCACTCCTTCTTCTTTTCTGAAAGATCTTCTACAAGAGGAAGTGCTTCCTTCAGCCTTCCACACATTATGTATGCATGAGAAAGGGCTTCTTTCCAGGAAATCTTCTCTTCAAAAGGTATCCTTTTTAGAAGATCTATTGCCTTTGAACAGTTTTTTGCACTGAGAAATGAAACTGAAGCAAGATAGATGTATTCTGGATTCTTTTCAAACGAATATGCCTTAAGAAATGAGTTTGCAGAAGAATCGTATTGCTTTAGTTCATAGAGGCAATATCCCAGATTTAGCCATGCTGAAGTAAAATCCTTCTTTTTCTTTATTGTCTCAAGATAAGATCTCTTTGCAGAAATATAATCCTTTTTCATAAAGAAGCAGTTTCCAAGATAAAAGTCTATGAGATAGCTTTTATAGCCTTTTTTTTTGAACCTCATCAAAAGATCAATTGCCTCATCATATCTCTTTTGATCCATAAGATAGCGGACCTTTTGAAGCAAGAAAAAGATTGCCTTTTCCTGAGCAAGACAGTATGATGAAAGCATAAGGAAGATGAGAAGGATTCTCATTCTTTTAGCTTAAACCTTATTGTTGTCTGAACAAGTGTCCTTACTTTTATCCCTCCAACCTCTGCAGGTCTAAAAAGCCACTTAGAAACACAGCTTATAACAGCATCATCAAATACTCCTTCAGGATGACTTTCAACAATCCTTATGTCCCTTACCTTTCCTTCCTCATCAACAACAAACCTTACCTTTACCCATCCCTCAATCCCTCTTATCCTTGCAGAAATTGGATAAATTGGTGGGATCTGGCTTATTGGTATAGGAGGTGTGTCAACTTCTGAAAGTGAAAGTGTAAGATCAGAAGGAATTCCTTTTACTTCAGCTAATTTCACTCCTTTCAGATTCACTGATATTCCAGGAAGCTTTGGAAGATCTGGACTTATATCAAAAGGAATATTCAGGTTCAGATCCATTTTTACATCTGGACTTACATATAGCCTGCTTTTTAAAACCTTTTTTATCTTCTGCTTTTTCTGAACACTTCTTCTTTCCTCTATCCTCTCCCTTCTTATCCTTACTACATCAACAAAACTTATGTTTTCAAAATACATCTTCTTTTCTGGTCTTTCCCTTATAAGATATGGCATAAGGGAGAAGAAAAGGAGATTCAGAAAAGAAGAGCTAAGTATACAGAGTATCCAGACCTTACTTTTCATAAGGAAGCCTTGCTGCAATTGCAATCTTTCTTGCTCCTGCAAGCCTGCACTCATCCATGACCCTTATAAGAATCCCTGTTTTGCTTTCCCTGTCTGCAACGATGATTACTGATGCTTTTGGATTCTGTGCAAGCTCCCTTTCCACATTTATCCTTACTGAACGAATGTCTATCTCACGCCTGTTCATGTATATCCTTCCATCCTTTGTTATTCCAACAAGTATAACATTTCCCTTTTTTCCTGCTGCTGTTTCCGCTACTGGTCTTCTTACATCTACTCCTGTTTCCTTTACAAAGCTCGTTGTAACGAGGAAGAATATCAGAAGAATAAACATCATGTCCATAAGTGGAGCAATGTTCAGCTCTATTCCTCTTTTCCTTCTTCTTTCAATCCTTATCATCTCTTATACTTCAGCTTTTCTGCTTTTCTTTCAAGAAACCTGCTCATATATATCCCTGGTATTGCAACAGTAAGACCTGTCTGTGTCGTGATAAGAGCTTCTGATATTCCTGCTGCAAGCTGTTTTGGATCTCCTGTTCCAAAGATTGATATAACACTGAATACCCTGATCATTCCTGTTACTGTGCCAAGAAGACCAAGAAGTGGTGCAGATGCTGAAAGAACTCTTATAAGAGGAAGATTTTCTTCCAGAAGAGATGGATTAGGAGAAATTTCTCCTTTTTCAACTCTTCTGTAAAAAAGGATCCTTTCTATGATAAGAGCCCACATAATGACTGATACAACAAAAAGTGGTATCATCATTGGTCCACCAGAAACTATATACTGCTTCATCTTTCCCTGAAAAGGATGTTTACAAAAGATATAGCATTCTGTTCCATATCCTCTATTATCCTTTCTGCCTTTCTTGAAAGGACTGTATGAAAGAACATTACAGGGATTGCTACCATAAGTCCAAGCATTGTGGTTATAAGAGCTTCAGAGATTCCACCTGCCATAAGTCTTGGATCACCTGTTCCATAAAATGTTATCACATGAAATACATTTATGATCCCTGTTACTGTTCCAAGAAGACCAAGAAGTGGTGAAATTTCTGCACTTATACTTATTGTTGAAAGGAATCTTTCAAGCTTTGGTATCTCATTGAGTATTGCCTCCTGAAGAATACTTTCAAGTTCTTCTCTTGGCATATTCCTGTTTTTTATTCCAGAAAGAAATACCCTGAAGATAGGTTTCTTTATCTGATCCTCACACATCTTTATGCATTCATTCCACTGTCTTTTTGAAAGATAAAAGAAGAACTTTTCAACAGACTTTGAATCTGCCTCTGTTTTTGAGAGATATATTGCTCTTTCAAAAATAAGTGCAAATGCAACTGCTCCTATAAGGAGAATAGGAATGACAATTGGTCCACCTTTTGGAATCTCTTCTATAAGTGAAAGCCTGTATGAAAGCTGTCTTATACATGCTCCTCTTGAGATATCTACAGGAACATCCTCACTTTTTCCATCCATATAATCTGAAAGCTTTTTTCTTATAGACCTTGAAGGAAGTTTTGAAAGTGCAAAAAATCTGTGGCTTTTTTCTGAATAGATAAGGAATCCAGTTTCCTTTTCTGTCCTATATGCTGCTTCAAAGTTTCCTATAATGAGTATTTCTCCTTTTTTCTGTTTTCCTGATCTATCAATAAAGTTTCCTTTTATGAGTCTTACCTGACCAGAAAGCTCTATTTCTTGAAAAAGAAGATCTATTATCTCTTTCATCTCGTCTATTCCAGGAATACCTCTAAGCTCAACCTTTTTTAACCTTTCTTTAAGAAAAGCTGACTGATGGCTCCTTTCAAAGATTTTTTTCATGTCTTTTATAGCTGTTCTGAATGTTGCTATAATATCCTGAATTTCTTCTTCTTTCTTTTTCCTTTCCTTTAAAGCCTCTGCTTCTTCTTTCAGAATCTCTTCAAGCCTTCTTTTTAAAAGCTCCTTTCTTTTTTTAAGAAGAAGATTTTCTTCTTTTAACCTTTTTACCCTCCCTTCCAGAGCTTTTTTATCTTCTTCTATCTTCTTCTGAATCCTTCTTGCTTCTTTCTCTGCATCTTCTTTTTCTTTTCTTGCACTTTCAAAAAGCATCTTTTTTTTAGCCTCTATCATCATTATCCTTATGTCTTTTGGATAACAGACAGCTGAAAAAAGAAGAAATATTATAAGAAACCTCATCTCTTTATCCTTCCAACAGGAAGGTCTATTATCTCCATAGGACGCCTTTTTTCTGCCATATCAATCGCAAGACTTATAGCCCTGTTATATTTCTCTGGAAGAAAGATCCAGCCTTTTGATGGATAAAAGTATCCACTTTTTTTCTTGTCAAGAGATTGAAAGAAAAGAGCAACTCTTCCAAGCCTAAATATATTTGCATAAATCTCTTTTCCTTCCACTTTTATCCTTTCCTGATATACTTCTATCGTATTTCCATATTCTGCTTCAATAAACAATGCCTCAATAAGCCTTCTGAACTTTTCACTTAAAGACACAGAGGGATCATCCAGGAGCTTTTTCAAATCTTTAAGCCTTTTTTCCCTTTCCTCTTTCAGAAAAGGAAGGCTTTCTTTAATCAGGATTGAGAGCCTGTTATACATGTAACTCAAGAAAGGTTCTGTCTGTTTTCTTATCTTTTCTATCTTTGATATATCCTGCTTTATCCTTTTTACCCTTTCCTTATGAAGACTTATCTGTTTTTCAAGAGTAGCTATTTCTTTCTGAAGAGTCCTGTTTTCAATCTTCAGTTTTTCGTATTCAGCCTCAAGCCTCTTTTTTTCCCTGAACCACTCATCTTCTTTTTTCTGGGTCTTCTGTCTTATTGAAATTGAATCCTTTACATATCTTAAGGCTATGTTTTCTGAAAAAATATTTCTTTCTGAAATCAGAAGGATTATTATTACGAGACATATCCTTTTCATCTTCATAACAAAAAGGCCAAGAAGACCTTCTTAGGCCTTCCTGGCCCTTATACAACTTCCTGTTGCTTTTTTAGTCTTTTAAAAAAATGACATTTATGTGTCAAGCAGAAAAAACTGAAGCTGTTCGAAAAATGCTTTGATCTGAAGTGCACCCCAAATTTTCTCCATAAGCCTAAGGTTCTCCTCTGTCTCTCCCTTGAACCTGTAATAAACCACACTCCTTGAGCTTGCATCCCCTGCTCAGGCTCAGTCCCTTAGGTAATCTCAAGTTCTTTCTGTAAAATTCTCCAGCTGATTGTCCTGAACCTTCAGCAAATTTTCTAAGAAGGTATTCATAAGCTCTCTCATTGAGCAGTATTTTGCCAGCAAGGTTGAGATGGATTTGAAGGAATTGGCTGCATATCATACTCTGTAAGTTCTGATTTCATCATTTCAAAGACAACATCAAGAACATCTTTCATTGGTGCAGAACCTCATACATTCTGCCATTACTGTCTCAGATCATTTATCTTTTCCCTAAAGGCCTGCAGTTGAGAGCCTTTTTCAATAAGTTCTTTTGCATTTTCATAATCTCTTCTTTGAAGTGCTTTCTCTACTTCTTGATTTAAGCTTTCTATAACTGCCTCAATTTCTTCAAGAAAAATGTCAAATGCTATGGATACTTCGTTTTGATTCATTTTTTAACCTTTTTTTATCAAGGGTGGTTTCTGATATAAGCTGAGACAAAAGGGAAGGTTTCTGTTTCTCAAGCAAAAAGTCAAACAAAGAAGCTTCAAAATAGTCCTGCTCTGGAAGGCCTGATAAAAAGTCTTTATTCCCCTTGACATACTTCATCTGTTCCTCTTAGAATCAGCCACGATGGAAGAAAAAATCTCAAAAGAAGAACTTATAAAAGTTATAAAACCACTCATAGCAGAACAGCTTTCTGCTTTTATTCAGGAATACGAACTTAAAGCAAAGGAAATTTCTCTGATTGAACGAATAATTCGTGTGGAAGAGGAACTCAAAGCTCAGAGAGAAATTATTGCCTCACTTCAAAGGGAAATGAATGCTCGTTTTGAGGCTCTTCAGAGAGAGATGGACAAAAGATTTGAGGCTGTGGATAAAAGGTTTGAAGCTTTGCAGAGAGAGATTGACAGAAGATTTGACTCCCTTGAAAAACGCCTCTCCTTTCTTCAATGGCTTATGGCTGGAGGATTTACTTTTGTTTCCATGTTGATCACTCTTATAAACTTCCTGAAATAACAGCTTCAGAAAACTTTATTCTACATACTACATGTAGTATCCCTTGCTCAGGATCCTTATCACAATAACCACAACATATTGTGTTAGCCCGGATCCCTGGGAAATCATCAATCCATTTTATCAAGTATGTCCATCACCTCTTCCACGAAGAAAGGTGACCTTGGAAAATGACACATAACCTCTGCCTGATACTTAATCCAGCAAAACATCTTCGGCGTAAACTTCCATCTCACTTTCTTTCTCTTTAGCTCAAGAAGCTATGAACCCCATCTCGTGAAGCTTCTTCAGATACTTCTGAAGTG
>Ga0190367_1001317_pt1 | contig 14608 bp, 22 predicted proteins | sample 4872181011_MG_FD_171838 | JGI IMG/M metagenome (GOLD analysis project Ga0190367, IMG submission 171838) | Hydrothermal vent microbial mat bacterial communities from Southern Trench, Guaymas Basin, Mexico - 4872-18-10-11_MG | ecosystem: Environmental > Aquatic > Marine > Hydrothermal vents >...
TATCCTTGCAACGTATTTGAGTGTGCAGTCAAATCCGTTCGGCTGGAGTTGAGTTTCTAAATTTACGTAATCCCTTATCAGTCCATCTTTTTCGATTCTCTTTCTTATCTCGTTAGCGGTTAAGACACACATAAGGTCAACTAATCTCGTAATTTAAAAAGTCTGCATAATAAGCATCAATCTCGTCGTACATCTTAAGAATCTTCGAAACCTCTACCGCGATTATGTGCGCACACGGCTTTTTGCATTTGAGGTTTATCTGAAAATCTGGGCATGTACAAAAGAATTCGTCAACTATGTACTCCCATCTTCCAACAACTACAAAGAAGTCTTTATACTTCTTGACTCTCCTATCCCTAACGTAGAAGTAAGCCTTCTCACCTCTTCTACCGTAGTTTAATAGTAGAGCCTTGTACAGTTCGTAACCCAAACCCTTCCTAGCGGCTCTTAAAACCTCATACCTCAGACGTATCGATCTCATTTAATCTGATGGCCGTATTTATCGCATCGATTCCATCAATCCAACTCAAAATAGCACTGTCGTCGGGAATCTCCAACTCAGGGAATTTTTCACCTCTTAAAATCTTGGCCCCGATTCTAGCTATTAAATCGAAGGAGCCAGTTAAATCTCCTTTTTTCTCTTTTTCTAACGCTTCTAATAGGAGAGTTCTTATATCCTTTTTGCTCGTCTTTCCCTCAAGATAGTATTTAAATGAAGCCAAAACAGCTTTAACGCTCTCGATCGAGAACTCGTAAACCATGTTCTTTAGATCTGTGTCAAAACTTATATCGCTGTCAACAATTCTCCAAATCTTATCAATTTCTCTTATCGCATCATCTTTCTTTATCTCTCTGCTCTTAACAGCTCTTACAATATTCATACAAGCCACTACAAAATCTTCAACCATTTGATCGAATACGTTAAGCGTATCAACATCGTTCTCATCGATCTTCGATTCCTCTATTCTTTTTATCCAATTCTTAAATCGGGATTCGGGATAAAATTCCATGTGGTACTGTATTGATCTTGGATATATGAAAACTTTGACAAACGTTAAAATGTAAAGACAACACTTAGGAACATGAGAGAGTATAAGTTTAAAAGAGGATATAAGGCGAGTGAGGAGAGATTAAGGGAATTAATGCTTAAACATTTCGGAAACTGCGAAGAAAATGATGGAATATATGTTGCAAGGTTTGGAGCAATTGAGGAATTAAGGGCTTGGATAAAGGAAAAAAAGCTATACGTAGAAACAAAAACGAACCCAAACGTAGATGAAGAAACTGCTATGAAAACTATAAAGATTTACAACAAGTTTATAGAGGAACTGACAGGCTATTCTGCAAAGGAGAGGAAAAAAATGCTTATGAAGTCTGTAGAAGGTGTTTAAATAGCTATATCTACACTATGTTTTGCCTCTTGAATTGTTAAAAACTTAGAGTTGATGTATCTGTTATAACGTACTATTAGCGAGATAATCTACTCGAAGAGTAAATTCATTACTTCGTAATTACATCATGAAACGATCTTAATCCCATCTTATCTCGACTTCTTCTATCCTAAAATCGGGTTTAACGTAGGACTTCTCAATCGGCATTTCATATCCGTGTTTATACATCAACAAGCCCGTATAAGCTATCATTGCACCGTTGTCACCCATTAGCTCTTTTGGAGGCATGTAAAACTTTGCCCCTCTGTCTTCACACATAGTTCTAAGCATCTCTTGCAGTCTTTCGTTTGCACCAACTCCTCCAACGAGTAAAACTTCATTTAAACCCAGATACGCCAAAGCCCTTTCTGTAACCTCCGTAAGCATTGCAAAGGCTGTCTCTTGAAAACTGAACGCGATGTCTTCAGGCCTAACACCTGAATCGTAGAGCTTTTGAGCAGCCGTAACCATTCCACTGAAAGAGAAGTCCATTCCCTTAACCACGTAAGGCAATGGGTAGTAGTTCTTCCCCCTCTTTGCGAGTTCCTCTATTTTTGGCCCACCCGGATGCTTTAACCCCATATATCTCGCGAGTTTGTCCAAAGCGTTACCGATTCCTATGTCGAGTGTTTCTCCAAACACCCTATACCTATCTCCCCTCCTCGCGATTACTTGACTGTTTCCACCACTAACATAAAGTGCCACTGGATTCTTAGCTTTAGTTTTCCACTTACCAACTTCTACATGCGCTAAACAGTGGTTAACACCGATTAATGGAACTCCGAGCTTTACAGCCAAAAGCCTTGCGGCAGTTGCAACTACTCTTAAGCAAGGCCCCATTCCTGGCCCCTGAGAAAAGGCAACGAGATCAATCTCACTCGGATTAACGGCTTCGAATACCTTAGCCAAAACATCTGGAAGTCTTTCTGAGTGGTGCTGAGAAGCTTCTCTTGGATGAATTCCCCCCTCTTTTGGTATATATGGATCGTTTACCATTACTATTACGTCTCTTTCATCGACTACTGCAACACTTAAGCTCCAAGCAGTTCCTTCAATTCCAAGTGCTTTCATCTTTTAAATTCAGTATAACCGCATTTTCCGCAAGTTCTCCTATCCGGATGCTCAGCTAAGAAAACTCCTTCTCCACATCTTGGACAGAACTTCCTCTTCCTAACAACCTTATCCCCTTTGATCTCGTAAAACTTCGAAACACATTCTGCACCTTTAGCCATTACTCTTCGCCTCCTTCCTCACCTTCTTCAGATTTCTTGCCGAAGTTTCTCACTATTATATGCTCCTCCTCTATCGACATCAAATCGTCTATCGTATCGTAAATCTTCACGTAGCACTTAGCCTCTGTCTTTCCGAATTCTGTTTTTATGTAATCTACAACTATCCTATCGAGTTCTGCGTTCATAAGCCCAGCAACCTTCTCTCTAACCTCCTTCCTTGACGGAGTTTTCCCATTAAAGGTTATTCTTAGGTGTAGTTCTCTCCTCTTAAGCAGTGGATTGTATTTATCGCTTTCAACGTAAACCTCCATCAAACCACCTCCTGAACTCTTCGCACTCTTCAACAATCTCCATCTTTTTAAGGAATTCGAGTATAATAGATTTCCTTTCATCATCAATCATTAAGGCTACAACACCTACCCTTGGCTGGCCGTACAAAATCAGCGAACCATCTGGCATGAGTAGTCCAAGTGGAGCAACCGCTAAATCCTCTTCCCCCTCTACAACGACCTTAACTCTCTTACCCTCTATAGCAAGGTTTACAGCTTCATTAAGCTTCTTAACGAGATCACAACTAATACATCCAGCTGGATTCTTAGCCTTTAATTCAACGAATTCCTTTGTCAGTTCATTTAGCTTATCTATTGAGATCTCTTCCCTTATAGTTTTACCATCTATTACTATCAGATCGGGCTTAAAAAGCTTTAACGCGTAGTAACTTACTATATCTCCAACGCATGCGAGCATTTTACAGTGTTTTACTTCCTTTATCTTTCTCATTGTGTCTTCTCCTCTACCCCTATACAACCTCCCAAACGGTTTTGAGAACCTCACCCTGAATTCATCTGGGAGTTTTAACATCAGCCCACCTTTAACGCATACTTTCCAGGTGTTTTAATCCCAAGTTTTTTAGCTATTTCACTCCTCTCCGGATCTATCACGATTACATATCCATACCACTCCTTTGTAAGCTCAGTGCTTCCACAGTTCTTACAAACATCGGAGTCGATATTTATGAACTTACACTTCCTACACGCAAGCTCAGCCAACCTTCTCACCTATCACCTTCTTTACGTCTTCTTCAATCCACTTAAGTGCTCCCAACCAAGGCTGCCTCATAGTCAAACCAATTCTACTCTTACTTGGTTCTCTTTCCTTAAGACTTAAAGCGACAATCCTTGCCCTAACGAGATCACCTTCTTCAAGAACCCTCTTGGTTTCCTTACCCACTAATCTCTTACCCTTTTCATCGAAAACCATGTAATCGTCTGTTATTTGGCTCATGTGGAGTAATGCATCAAATGGCCCGATTGAGACAAATGCTCCGAATTCAACTACCTCAACGACTTCTCCCTCCACAACCTCTTGCAGTAGTGGCTTAAAGCAAATCGCATTAAAGACTACATCGAAGTAAACTGCACCATCTCCTTCAATTATCTTACCCTCACCAATTTCTTCAATACTCTCTATCCCGATGATCATCCCATACTCCCTATCGAGTCTCCCCTCAAACTGCTCCCAAAGCAATGAGTTTATAACTTTCTCGAGATCTTCTCCGAGTTTTGAAGGTGGAACCCTAACTACATCCCGAACCTTTATCCTCGCATACATATCTATCACCGGAACTACTAACAGCCCTTTCGTAATCCAATTCAGTTAAAATACCGGATTTATTCAAGAGTTTATTTGCCTCTTCAATATCTCTCGCATCTCTTACGATTTTTGCGGCATCATTTATCTCGAATACACCTCTCGAATCGAAATAAAAAGTTAACGTTGAGAGAGGTGAGATTAAAACTGTTCTACTCTTTCTAATCTTCTTTATACCGAATTCACCTTCATATGCCATTATAGGAATTTTACTTGCTTCTGTCACAACGAACTTCGTAATCTCAATCATCTGCTCGTAGTCTCTCTTACTCATAGAACTGCAACCGAGAAAACTACCTCTCTTAATCAATTCAGACATATTAAGGAGTAATTCCTCAATCTTTAGCTCCCCATCACTTCCAAATCCAAATACGCCAACAATAGCATTTAAATCACTTAAGGCGGCAACACTTAAGGAATCTGCGAGTGGACTCTTCACACCAGATTCGTAACCTATCGCTATTGCATCTCCACCACTGTCTATTCCAAATATCAAAGAGATACCACTGTCATCTGCAAATTCTGCAATTCCCTTACTGAGCTTTTTCGCACCTTTAGTTATATCTAAAGCCACTACTTCACCAAAGAACTTAGCAGCTCTTGCAACAGTTGGAATTACTCCATAGTAAGTTTTAGTATTTTCATTTGCAATTGCTATTACCTCGTTAAAGATTTCGATGTTTTCGAGCTCTTCTATACTCCTAGGGCCAGGTTTTGGATCTATTACAAGTCTATCCCAGACTATACTTCCGTGAAAGACTTCAAAACCGAAATCTCTTAACAGATTTGCAGTTGGTATTGTAGCTACTATATCTCCACCTCCCCCAATCCCGAAAACCAGAGCTCTCTTCGGATTCGATTCCTTTAAGATTCTGATTATCTCCATATTAGAACTTTAAGTAACCCTTCCTCTCAAGCCATTCGACTTGTGGATTTGTGTATCTCCAGATTATATCGGCTTTTTCGTTTTGGAAAGGCCATGGAACTACTATAACCACATCACCCTCTCTAATCCAAACCCTCTTTCTAAGCTTTCCGGGAATTCTTGCAAGCCTTTCCTTTCCGTCTTCACATCTAACCTTAACATGCCCTGCTCCAAGCATGGTTTCAACTATTGCAAACATCTCGCCCTTGCTTTTATCTGGTAGTCTTACTCTGACTACTTCTTCCTCGCTCAGACAGACACCTCTAGTCTTTTTCTAGCATTTTCGAGTAGTTTGTTTAAATACTTTGCCACAGCTCTCTTCAAATCAAGTGGATGTAAATTTCCAGTTTCGAAATCCAAAGCAAGATCTTCAAAGCTCTCGTATTCCACATCCCCTCCGAATTTTAAATCCCTTTCTATTTTTATCTTTTTAAATCTTGGAAGTACGTGATATCTCACTATCTCAATTATTGGATTATTATCCAAGGATTTAGCTGGGCAATAAGCTTTTAGAATTTTTCTCTCAACCTCTTCTGGCGGATCTCTAACGGATATGTAGTTCCCCTTGGATGAGCTCATCTTCTGTCCGTCTAAGCCTAGAAGGATAGGAGTGTGGAGGCATGTCGGTGCCCTGTATCCTAGCCTAGGTAGGTTCTCCCTTGCAAGCATATGAATTTTCCTCTGATCTATTCCTCCCACTGCTAAATCTATGTCCAAATATGCTATATCTAAAACCTGCATAAGCGGGTATATCATCTGGGAAACCAATGGATCTTCTTTTCTCCTACTTATCTCATCCATACTCCTCCTCGCCCTCTTAAGTGTTGTTATCCTTGAAAGCTTAAGTAAGTCAAGCGTGTAATCCTCATTTAGTTGATATTCGCTTCCAAGCACGAATTTTGCTTTAGATTCGTCTAAGCCCAAAGCTATGAATGCTCTCTTGTTGTATTCAGCTATTTCCCTTATCTCCTCAAAACTACCCTTTTCGTTTAGATAAGCGTGAATGTCTGCAAGCAATACGACTATATCAAAACCAGCCTGTTGTAAATCCATTAACTTTTGAACAGTCATCATATGCCCGAGATGAATCTCTCCACTTGGCTCATAACCGACGTAAGCTCTAGGTTTATCTTTGGTTTCCAACAAATCCCTCAGCTCTTCTTCTGTAACGACTTCAACGGTATTTCTAGTAATTAATGCGAGTCTTTCCTCGATGTCCATGAGAAAGCTCATCTACAGCTGATTTTAAAAGTTGCGTACGCGGGATTTAAACTACAAACTGATAAAGTTAATCTACAATATTGATTTAAAAGACATATGAACCTTAAGAAGTCTAAGAGACTCTATGAGGAAGCTTTAAAACTAATGCCAGGTGGTGTTAGCAGTCCAGTTAGAGCAGTTAAGCCTTTTCCGTTTTACACAACTAAAGCTAAGGGATCAAAGATTTATGACGTCGATGGGAACTGCTATATCGATTACTGCATGGCTTACGGCCCATTGATACTTGGACATTCCCCAGATATCGTTAAAAGGGCAATAGAAGAGCAGTTAAAAAAGGGCTGGCTTTATGGAACTCCGATAGAATTGGAGATAAAATATGCCAAACTAATCAAAAAGCTGTATCCATCGATTGAAATGCTAAGGTTCGTTAACACCGGTTGTGAAGCAACGATGTCAGCCTTGAGAGTTGCAAGGGGATTCACAGGCAAAAATAAGATCGTGAAAATCGAGGGAGGCTTCCACGGTGCACACGATGCAGTTTTAGTTAAAGCTGGAAGTGGAGCTATGGGAATTCCAAGTTCTTCAGGAGTTCCAGCTGAATTCGTTAAAAACACGATTCAAGTTCCGTTTAACGATATCGATGCATTGGCAAATGTATTGGAGAAAGATAAAGACGTTGCATGTGTTATAATGGAGCCAGTAATGGGGAATTCAAGTCTAATCCTTCCAGAGGATAACTACCTCAAAGAGGTTAGAAAGATCACCGAGGAAAACGATGTGTTGCTGATATTCGATGAAGTAATCACGGGATTTAGAATATCTTTAGGTGGAGCTCAGGAGTACTATGGTGTTAAACCGGATTTAACGACTCTAGGCAAAGTCGCTGGTGGTGGATTGCCAATAGGAATCTTTGGAGGTAGAGCAGATGTGATGGAAAGAGTTGCACCGTCAGGCGATGTATATCAAGCTGGAACGTTTAGTGGGAATCCCCTTAGCCTAGTGGCTGGGTATACAACAGTCAGATTCTTAATCGAAAACAACGTCATCGATGAAATAAATAAGAAAACAGAAAAACTCGTTAAGAGTTTAAGGGATGTAATCGAAGATAAAAAAGCTAATTGCGATATCGGCAGTATCGCTTCGATCTTCTGTATATACTTTGGAGAGAGACCGAAGAATTACGTAGATGCATTAAAACTCGATAAAGATAGATATATAGATTTCTTCTGGAAAATGCTAAAGAATGGGATATTCTTTCCTCCATCGCAGTTTGAGGTTTGCTTTATGAGTTATGCACACACTGATGAAGATTTATCCAAAACTGTTGAAGCGTTTGAGAAGTCTCTGCATGAAGATTAGTTCTGGCAATTACTATCTACCGTTCACATCATCCGTAGCATCATATAGCGAACTATAATGTTTTATATCTGCCACGGATGAGTTCATCACGGCTAGCATCCCCCCCCCAACCACCCTACGGCGGACTGCCACCTTCAGGTAATCGGGGTTCATCAGGGATTCATCACCCTCATTAATCATTGGGTTCAGTACATCAGTAATAGATTAATAGATTGTAAGGGAAGTTTTATAAATCTTACTTCTCATAGTTCTCATAGGTGTATGAGATGGTGAGAAAGACGATTGAAGTATCTGATGACCTCTGGAGAGAATTTGAGATTTACGCTGTTAAGAAGTTCGGATATTATGGTGCTATAAAGAGAGCATTAGAGGAGGCAATTAGACTATGGCTAGAGGTAGTGAAGAAAGAGCTACAGTAGTTGGAAGATTAATTCTTAGCGATGAAGTATCTCTAGCTAAATTACTTATCGTAATGAGGATGTTTAGAGATGCTGTTGAGCTAGCTCATACTCTACTCTTCAAAAAGAAACTTAGCGAAGGTGAGGTTAAAAGGAGATTAACTAGAATTTTATCTAATGCTTGGTACTCTAGTTCAGCAATTAAAGTTGCTAAATTGTATAGAGAGCAAGTAAAGATAAAGCTCAGAAAACCACTACTGTACTCTGTTGGTGCTAAAATTGAAAGAGGTAATCGTAATATCAGATTGATAAGTACTGATAAAGTGTTGATTAAAGTTTCACATGCTAATGGTAAACATGAGTGGATTGAAGCAGAAGTTAGATTTGGTAAGAAATACCTCTCACTACTTCAAGAGTTAATCAACAATAGTAGTTACAGTTATGGAGCTGGTATAACAATAAAGCTTAAGAACAAAGGGGAGGATTGGAGAAAAGTGCTTAAGAAGAGGTTATATCTCTACCTTAACATTCCAGCTAGCCTATACGTAAAGTATTTTAGTAAGGTTAAGGTAAAACCACAGAGCAACCTCTATGCAGGCTTCGACTTTAACGTTGACAGAATTAACGTGGTCATTGTCGATTCTTATGGGAGAATTAGAGACATAAGAAACATCCACTTTCCCGAAGTTGTTAACTACAATAGAGATAAGTCAAAAGCTATTAGACAAGAAAGCCTCTCAAAACTTGTAGAGTATGCAGTTTCGCATGGAGTAAAATACTTCGTAGTTGAGGAACTCTCAAAGCCAGATAACTTAAGAGGTAGAGTTAGGAAGTGGTCTATTAGAGAATACCAACAACAAATAGAGATGTTAGTCAAGAAAATTGGTGGTGTTCTCATTAAGGTGAATCCATCATTTACTTCAATTGATGCAATAGGTGTTGCTTTATCAAGAAGAATTGATATACATACAGCATCAGCTTACCTCATAGCTCTCAGAGGTATAAAAAGATATACCATGATATAGAAAGCTACAGTCTAAGGTTTCTACCCAATATGTTTGTCAAACTAAATTTTTAGCTTTTAATTAATATAAAATCTGTAATGTTTAGTGAAATTTGCTGTCATCCAAATATTATGACAGTACCACATCACAACACCTATTACGTTTAATACAAGATCGACTTTCAGTTAATATAAACAGTTTTGCGTTCTAAGTATCTTTTAAAAAGTATTTTTTCTATAAAATCTTGCTAATCGACTATAGCCTTCTGAGTATAGATACTATCCCAACGAGTGAGTTGTAATTTTAAAGGAGAACGGAAAAGCGAAAAAGCTAAACCTCATACACAAATACATGAAGTACAGATTTGTAGACCACACAGCAGACGTAGCATTTGAAGTCTACGGTAAGGACTTAGCTGAGTTGATAGAAAACGCTAGCTACGCCTTTTACGAGGCGTTCATATACTTAGATAGACTTAGTAAGGATTTGGAGAAAGAACTTGAAATAGAAGCAGAAGAGCCAGACTACATGCTCTACAAATGGCTTAACGAACTACTATTTCTATTCGATACCGAGTTCTTCGCGGCAAAGGAGGTAGAAGTAAAAATAAAGGACAACAAAGCCATTGGAAAACTTATAGGCGGAAAATTCAATCCAGATATGGTAAAAGTGGAGCCGAAGGCTATAACGATGCACAAGTTTAAGGTTGAGAAAAATGATATCTGGAAAGCTTTCATAGTTATAGATATATGAGAGAAGTAGTATATCTACCCTTACACAGTGGAAGAGTTCCTTACTGGTTATTTGAAAGAATGAAAAGATTAGCCGAACCAATAATAAGAGTTATAATCCTTGAATACGGTGAGATGGAGTTCTTTAGGAGGATTTCAAATCCGATATTCTTTCAATCCCTTTCAAACGTCTTGGGTTTTGATTGGAATTCATCAGGCTCCACTACCATTTTAACAGCTGTGCTAAAGTCCGTTCTCAACAATGAGGATTTCGAGATAAGAGTTGCCGGAGGTAAGGGTTCGAGTGCACTAAAAACTCCAGATGAGATAGTAAACTACGCTAAAGATTTGAACATCGATGCGGATAGGCTTGTGAAGTTCAGTAGATTAGCTGCTAAAGCTGATAACGCGGCTTTAATAGACAACTACAACATATACCATCACGTCGTGATATTTTCAAGGCGTTACTTCACTGTAATCCAGCAGGGAATGAACGAAAACGTAAAACTTGCAAGGAGATATCACTGGGATGTCTATACAGACATTCCAAAACTCGAAGACGTTCACTCTGGAATAATCTCTGAGAGGTTTGAGAAAGAAGTTGTAAACATGGTTTCAAGGCTCAGCAGAGATGCAAAAGATCTGTGCTTGGATTTGATAAGGGATAACAGTTTTAGAAGGGATTACAGAAGACTTTTATCGATTGTCAAGTTTAGGAAAGGTATTTACATTCCAAAGAGGATAGACTGGAAAGCAATTGAAAGAGCTTATAATTTACAGCCCGAGAGGTTTGAGGATTTACTGCTTATAAGGGGAATAGGCAGGGAAACGATTAGGGCTCTGGCTTTGATAGCTGATTTGATATACAACGTTGAATACGATAAGCAAGATCCAGCTAAGTATTGCTTTGCAGTTGGCGGGAAAGATGGAGTTCCATTTCCGATAAGGAAACAGACTTACGATGAAGTCATAAGGTTTATGAGCGATGTAGTAAAGCAAGCGGAGCTAAATGTGGAAAAGAAGTTGATTCTTCAAAGGCTTCAAAGATTGTTAAAGTAAAACGAAAAACAAAACGGGTGATGTGTTTGGATGTTTTAGTTAAGAGGAGTTATCTAAACGGAGAAACAACAGTTCCACCATCTAAGAGTTACACGCATAGGGCAATTATATCTGCAAGCCTTTCTGAGAAATCTATAGTGGAGAATCCGTTAATAGCAGATGATACACTTGTAACAGTTGAATCCTGCAGAAAAATCGGAGCAAGGATTGTAAGAGATTCGAATTCTTTAACGATTTATGGAGCTGACGAAATACTTTCGAATTACTTCAATATGGGAAACTCTGGAACAACTCTGAGGATTTTCTTGGGGTTACTATCCCTATGCCCATACAAATCCGTTTTGAATGGGGATAAATCACTTAGAAGTAGACCAAATCTACAGCTTGCAAAAGCCTTAAGAAAACTCGGAGCGGAAATAAAGTGCTGTAGTAACGATTGTAAGCCACCTGTATGGGTTAGAGGTGTTGTTAAGGGGGGTAAAGTTGAAATAGAGGCTTTGAGCTCCCAATACGTATCTTCGCTTCTGATGACACTACCAATGGCTTTAAACGATTCCGAAATCGTTGTAAAATCAGTTAAGTCTCGTCCATACATCGATATAACTCTGCACGTCCTTGAAATTAGTGGTATTGAAGTTGAAGTTGAAGGAAACAAATTTTACACATACGGCGAACAGGGCTATAGGCTTAGGGATTTCAGAGTTCCATCCGACTTCACTTCTGCAAGCTACATCATAGCTGCAGCCCTGATCTCTGGAGATGTAAAAATCGTTGGAATGTTTGAATCCAAGCAGGGAGATAGGAGAATTGTAAACATATGCAGAGAAATGGGAGGACATATAAGATGGGATAAAGAGAAGGGAGTTATCCGTGTTAAGAGTTCTGAACTCGAAGGGGTTGAAATAGATGCATCGGATATTCCAGATTTAGTTCCGACTATTGCAGTTTTAGCGGCTGTAGCGAGAGGTAGAACAAGGATATACAACGCAGAACATTTGAGATTGAAGGAGATAGATAGGATAGAGGGAATTTATCGAAATCTAAGAGCTTTAGGTGTAGATGTGAAGAAAACGAAAGATGGGTTAGAGATAAGAGGTGGAAAAGGGGAATTTAGAGGTGTTGTAGATTCATTTGGAGATCACAGAATGGCTTTAGCATTTTCAATACTGGGATTAACTGGAGAAGTTTTAGTGAGGAATGCGGAAGTCGTAACGATATCCTTCCCAGATTACTTCGAAAAACTCGAAGCTCTCGGGGCTAATATTCTAAGAGTGTGATAGCTTTATCAAACAACGCGTTAATACCCCTTTTTCCCTCCATAATCCTTCCATGTCCTGGAAGTATATACCTAGGCTCATAGCTCTGAACTATTTCAAGGGATCTTATCATGTCTTTCCTATTTCCACCGTATAAATCTATTCTCCCCGGAATTCCGTTTTCAAATATCAGATCTCCCGTTATAGCGGTTTCATACTCTGGCAGGTATATCGTTATGCTCCCCGGCGTATGTCCAGGGGTATGTATAATTTCAACGTCTATTTCTCTTTCAAGAGATGAGGGCTTTATATCCGGTTTTATGTTCACGTTTTCTTTCTCATGGAAAGAGAGTAAAGCTCCCCTATTCAAAAACATCGAGTTGCTTTCGCAGTGATCTAAGTGCATGTGAGTGTTCAAAACGACTTCGATATCTCTTACATCTATCCTATCGTTCCTCATCAAGCCAAACAGATTTGTATAGCTCTTATACCTGCCGGGATCTATTATGACTACGACTTCGTCTTTGATTATGTAAGTGTTAGACGAATCTCTAAACGCCTTACCCCAAACGTATGCGTAAAGCTTATCGAACAACTTCATAGCTTAAATTAGCCTTAATTTTTAATATACTTTTGCAAACCCCCTACTAATGGAGTTTGAGATCCCAAAGGATGCAAAAGTTATAGGAGTTCAGCTTCCAGACGGTTTAAAGCCCAAAGCAATGGAAATTTCTGAGAAGCTCAAATCGATGGGTTACGAGGTTTTGATATCTGGTGAGAGTTGTTTTGGAGCTTGTGATATCGATTTAAATCTACTCAAAATCGTGGATGTAATACTCCACTTCGCACATACACCCATTTTAAACATCAAAGGAGTGGTATACGTTCCATACAGAGTTGATTACGATATTAATAGAGTTGTAGAGGTCGTGAAATCGAATATAAGAGAAAAGAAATTAGCCCTAATCTCAACAGCTCAGTACTGCCATAAACTAAGAGATCTCAAAGAACTTCTTGAAGCAAATGGTTACGAGGTTGAACTAAAAAAGGGTAGTCGAAGAGTCGTTTATCCCGGGCAGGTATTGGGTTGTAACTACACAGCATTGAGGAATTCTAAATCGAACACCGTTTTGTTCATAGGAGATGGATTATTTCATGCGATAGGTGCATCCGTTTACACTGGTAAGGATGTATACGCTTTAAATCCATTAAGCCTTGAAATTACGAGGGTTGAAACCTCTGGATTTTTGAAGGAGAGGTATAAGCTCATATCGAAATGTGTTGGACTTGAAAGAGTTGGATTCGTTGTCTCATCCAAACCCGGGCAAAACAGATTGAGATTGGCAAAGGTGTTAATAGACAAAGCTGAGAGGGCAGGATTTATAGCGGATATAGTATACCTCAACGATTTAACGCCTGAAAAGCTGTACAATCTCCCATACGAATTCTACGTAAACACGGCTTGTCCAAGGATAAGTTACGACGATTACAAAAACTACGAGAAGCCAATTATAACACCCCAAGAATTTGAGATACTAATCGGAGAGAGAGAGGGATACGCTATAGATGAGATCGAATGAATAATTTAGACTAATATTTATATTAGGTACTATTTACAGTTTTAACTTACCACCTTCTACAAATGGAGTATGATATTGTATTTTAAGATAATACAAAGAAATATAATAAAAATCGATAAGCTTATATATTCTTATTTAGTAATCTTAAGTATGAAAATATCTAGTCATTTCCTACTCTTTGAATCTTCACTCTTACAAACGATTATCAACTTCCTCAAACTCTCAATTATGTCCACGTTTAATCTCAAAGATTCAAACAAACCCTTGAGATATCTCTTCAAAACCTTTGTTTCACTCCTTGTTGAAAGTATTAGTGTATATCCATTTTCTATTCTCTTAAACTCAAATAAGTGCTTTAATCCTAAATATCTAAGTATTTGTTCAATATCGTTATTTTTATTTCTAAACTCTAATCCGTGTTTGTATCCAATCTTTTCTATTGTATTCCAGAACTCTTCTGAACCGTATTTATTTAGTTCATCTAGTATCGTTAACCAAAGCTCTAAATCAACTATTATGTTGTCTCCACTTGGGATTATACCTAGATATTCCTCAATTAAATTTATTGGCAAATCTTTACTTTTCAGTTTTGAGTATAACAAAACTGCGTGTCTTATTATATCAGATATTGTCTTATTTTCTCTTTTTGCTAAATCCTCAATAATACTACGAGTATTCTCATCGACTGCTACAGATATTCGTATAGTCTTCACAATTCTTACTATGTGATTCAGATTAATAAATTTTTCTTAATATGATATAT